>Ga0302309_10000021_pt1 | contig 229599 bp, 163 predicted proteins | sample III_Palsa_N1_1_FD_200453 | JGI IMG/M metagenome (GOLD analysis project Ga0302309, IMG submission 200453) | Peat permafrost microbial communities from Stordalen Mire near Abisko, Sweden - III_Palsa_N1_1 | ecosystem: Environmental > Terrestrial > Soil > Palsa > Peat permafrost | place: Sweden...
AGGAAAATGTAGACAAATGGCGCGCGGAAGATAGAACTAGTTTCGAACCGCAATTAAAAACCAATGGTTTCTGGCTGAACTATCTGACGGGGCAGCTGCAGAATAGTCAACCTATTGAACAGATTAGTGGTTACAATGCCCTTGTCGACCAGGTCAACCCGGAAGGGCTGAAAGAAATGGCCCAAAAATACTTAAATGGTGATAATTATATCAGACTGGTACTGTTGCCGGAAACCAGTATAGCAAACAAACAATAACCAATGAATGTAAGAAATGCCACTTATCATGATGCGCCTGACATCAAAATGCTTTTGGAAGTTTTAGGTTACAAAACAACAACGAGCATATTGGTCAGTCAGCTGGAGGCCTTGTTCGGTAAAGATGACCAGCAAGTATTCGTATATGAATTGCGAAAAGAGATAATTGGCTTCGTTTCTGTTCACTTTATAACTCAATTGGCGTTCGACGGCGGCTTGGTTTTTATTTCCTATTTATCAGTTAAAGGAGAGGTAAAGGATCAAGGAGTCGCGACAACACTGGAACAATTTGTGGTAGAATGGGCGAAAAAGAGGAAATGTGACCGGATACAAGTGCATTGTCAGGAATGGCTCGCTCCGGCCCATCAATTTTATATTCAGCGGGGGTACCAGGAATATCCGAAGTATTTCAGCAAAAGATTGGTGCATCGCGAATAGTTAAAGCTATTGTTCTAAGGACACCTTACAAACGTCCGGTTAAAAACATCAAAAGACGAGGATTTTAGTGATTAATAATTGTCTTTAACGCTCCGTTCTTTATAAGATCAGTAAAATAGTTAATTACTGTTTGTTTATTAGTTAATTAAATAAAAGCCGTTCCCTTGAGCAAGGATCGCTTTTAATAAACAACGATATAATCCTAAACCATGAAAGGCTTATCATTTTTTCAATAAAGAAAACTGCATCGAGATAACCAATAAATTGCTTTTAATATTAAATGTAAAAGTTACAACAAGTACCTTAGAAAAAGACCTGTATAACCATCCTGATTATCCGAGTCTTTTAAGTATCAGCGATGTACTCATAGGATATGGTGTGGGAAATATTTGTATAAAGAGCAGTGTTGACAAACTATCAGAAATACCAGTTCCCTTTATCGCTCCTATAAGTAGTGAATCTAGTGATAATTTGTTTGTAGTCATTGAATCGGTAAATGGCAATACGATCAGGTACTACGACCCGGAAAACCATCAATGGGAAAATATCAGCAAAGAAAACTTCGAAAAAAAGTGTCCATCAGGAATTATAATCGAGGTTTGTTTTAAGCTATAGAGCGTTTATTAAACGGGTTCAATATGTTATTCAAAAACCCTTTCAGGGTTTCTTTAAAGCCTCAACCTCAGGTGGAGGTTGTTTACTCAGTATCATAATAAAGATTTATCCTAGACAATTAACAAAATTTATTTGCGAAACGTTTTGTAAGCATCATGATCTTGCTCCTACCGATTACCTTGGTAATTTTGTTCATTTTTCTTATAACTTTTCCTCAACAAGATTAAAACCGTTAGCGTGCTGTTATAGCGAAGATAGGTAATTGCATAAACAATGGGAGCAGCAGTACCTGCAAAACTTCTATGCTATACAATATAGCATCATATTAAAAGAGTCAATTTAACAATCTTGTTTACTTCTTTCTTTCGTAATACATAATGATAGAGGCCTTTTCGATGGTATTCGACCACAAATTGAAGCCAACAACAGCCGGACTAGTGTTTGCATCCACAGTTAGCTTATCTGTCTTTAAAGCAAAAACCGTGAATATGTACCGGTGCGGAGCATCATTTATAGGGGGACAAGGTCCGCCAAAACCCTTTATGCCATAATCTGTTATGCTTTGTACAGCATCTGCAGGCAATAACTTGCCATCAAGACTACCTGCTCCACTGACAAGTTTCGTAGTATTAGCAGGGATATTAAAAACAACCCAATGCCAAAAACCACTTCCAGTGGGTGCATCCGGGTCATAAACTGTTATTGCAAAACTTTTAGTTCCTACCGGGGCATTGCTCCATGACAGTTGTGGTGATGAATTGGTTCCATCACAGCCAAATCCATTAAATTCTTGCTTTTTTGTTCCTTGCCCCCCAATTTCGTTGCTTTTCAAAGTAAAGGTCTGAGCTTTTGTTATGCCTGCGAACATTCCCAGGAACATGACAACTAATAATATTTTTTTCATACAATTTTTTTTATACAAAAATAGCTCCCCCATTAGAAGTAGCAGATTGATTAAAGACCAAAAAGTATTGCTAAAAGTCCAAATTAAGGCCGAAACTGACCAGGCGTAGTTCCGTATTCAGCCTTAAACGACTGGATAAAACTGGATAAGCTTTCAAACCCCAATTCTTCGTAGATCTCTATTGGGCGTTTATCTTGCTGGGAGAGTAATGCAGCAGCAAATTGCAGACGCCGTTTTAGGAACCATTTGCCAGGTGGACTATTATAGATATGATTAAACTGCCTTTTAAAGGTTGAAAGACTCATGTTATTTAAAAAAGCCAGTTCTTCAATTGATAATTTTTTCAAACTGGTGTTTTCGATAACCGCCCTGAAATGACTTTCTCCAGTTGAATGATTAGACATAAACGAGTAGAGAAATGATGGGCCAATCTTACTCACCATGTAATATAAAAGTTCAAAAATCTTTGTTTCAAGAAATTTGGCTAGTAAAAGAGGCGTAATAGAGTTAGCCTTCAATAGTGTACTGACAAAAGATAGTATATATTCATCACACTCCAGAATGAGATAAGGTAAGGGATTTGATTTGGGAATAACGATTCTGTTATCTGCTATAAATTTCACTAAGACTTGATGATCAAAAAACAGCAACACACTCCTATAACTATTCTGAACAGAAATGGTTTCTGTCATAAGGCAATTACCTGCTGACAGCAGTAAAAATTGACGTTTATCAATGCGATCGTAATTTTTTCCATAATAAATCTCTTTATTTCCCTCTAATAAAAAACTAAAGGCATTTTTATTCAAGATGATCTTACCTTTTTTCGTGGATCGTTGAATATGATAATCAAAAACAAATACACTATTGTCCACTAAATTCTTTTCTAAAAGATCTGTGGGTAATTGATGTATTTTTGTCTCCAAAGAATTTTATTATTTAGTACGTATGAGGGAAATTTAAAAGATGCCTAACATTACAAAGATGGCGAAAAACAAGTCAAGATTCATCAGGAAAGTATGAAGTTGTTACATTAAGGTTTTTGGACTCAAAGGCTCACGCCGCATTGCTAAGGAATGACAGCAAGGTTATGATCAAGTTAACGCTTTAAAATGCCCCCACCGCGGGCATGTCTCCGAAAATGTCAAAACTGATGATAATAATCAATCCTTTTACGAAGATTCAATTTATTCCTCATTCGCTGCAAACAAGGATTGGGCCATGACTTTATCATTTTTCGAGAAATGTTTAAAATGATAATTCATTAATATTTACCTACTTGCATATGGTCCATCAGCAGTAAGTGAGCTGGTTTAATTAGCTAAGTATACTTGAACGAAAAGGTGAAATTAGAGGCGATATTACTACAAGTTTTCCACAGAAAAATGTACTCAAAACTGATCAAAAAAGAGCGTTACTTATTTGTAACTGAAAACATGTAACTACTTGATAATGATTGGGAAATTACTTTCTGTATCGGGAAATAGGTCCGACAAACAACGCCAAATTGAGGTTGCATAGACCCCATTATCAAATCCCCGAAAAATTAACAGCAAAATAAATGACGGCGAAACCCAGGATTGTAAGTAAGGCGGCAGGCAGTATCGGTGAGTTCGCCCGACTGTCGGGGAGGAAGCTACTTGCGCCAATGTAAACGAAAAAACCAGCCATCAGTGCCAACAATAATCCTAGCTTTTCCTGTGGCAGATGGTAAAAATAAGTGGAGTAAGCGCCGACAACAGGCGCGAGGGCGTTGTAGACCAACCATCTGATAGCAGAATTCTTTTTGCCATCTTCTTTTAGGATCACGTTGATTGTATTAATGCCATCGGCGAAATCATGTACCAGTACAGCCATTGCGACAAATCCACCGATACTTACGGAAACCTGAAAGGCGAGGCCAATGCTGATTCCATCCAGTAGGCTATGTATCGTCAGACTAAAAGCAGCCATATGGCCACGGAAATTCCCCGGTATACCGGTACGCTGAAGGCTTAAATGAACAATTAGCTGGTCAAGTATAAGGTAAGCGATGAACCCAAGCGCAATTAGCGTTGCCATAGGATGAATCCCATATTTGATGGCTGACAAGCTGAAGGCAGTAGGGATAAGATCAAAAAAAGCCACACCGAGCACTGCGCCTGCGCTAAACCCAAGGACGAGGTAGCGTTGCTGATGAAATTTCAGAACGAAAGCGCCGCCTGCTAGCGTGGTAATAAAGGTTGCTATTGTTATCAGTAGAATCACAGGTTGATTTTTAATTGCAGGGGTAGTGGACGCAAAGATATGATAATGCGACTTAGTTGTATTTATAAACTTAAACTAACATCAACTTTCTTTGGAGATAATCAGGTTATCCGCTCAGAGAATGGAATAAGAGAGGACTGGGGGTAACCTAGATTATTTGGGGGTGTTGCCCGATTTTTTGTCACATTTGGGGCAGATGCCGGTTGCCGATAAAGAAAAAGTCAGCGATTTAAAGCCAGAAGGCAGGTTCAACTCGGGTAAATCAAGATCATCCAGGCAATACACATTATTGCATACCACGCAATTGAAATGCAGGTGCTCATCGTTGTGGTGGTGTTCCTCGCAGCCGGCATTGCAGAGGGCGTAATTTGCTGTGCCATTTAGATCGAACACCTTGTGTATGATCCCTTTTTCTTCAAAAGCGTTCAGTATGCGGTATAGGGTGCCACGGTCTACATCCACCATCACCTCCTCAAGGTCAGGCTGGGATGTCGCAAAAGCCTTAGAAGTCAGCATAGAAAGTACACGTAGCCTTGCCTCCGTCTTTTTCAAGTGGTGTTTAGCCAGTAAATCTTCAAACTGATAATTATTCTTCTTCGCTATCATGAGCAATCCTTAGCCTTATACAAATTTAATAAAGAAAACCCGGAAAACGAAAAGCTATTCGCTACCCCCAAAAAGTTCCGTAAGGATTTCTAACAAGTTTTTTACAATTTAAATGCTGCAACGTTGCATGTTTATTGCATCTTTGTTGCATAAATAAAAAACTATGTATAGAAAATATTACTTATTATCACTTATTTTAGCTTTATGTGTAACGTTTGTTTACGGAAAAAATGAAGCGGCAGGAAAGTTATATCAACTTAGTGGCAAAATTAATGATGCCAGGAACCATACTATTTTACCCGCAGCTTCCATGGCAGCAATTGGAACATCTATTGGTGTTTTAAGCAATAAAGACGGAAAATATACCTTATCAATAGCATCGGGATCGGTTCATTTATCTGTCCGGTATATCTAGCCTGCAAAACAGCATTTTCATTTTAGTTGCACTAAATGTAATGGAGTATATTGTCTTGACGATTTGTCGGTACCTTCTGTCATCTTGCCAGCTATGTATGAGATTCATTCTTTAAACATGCTGGTTGTTGGGATATGCAGATGCTGTAATAAAATCCTGAACCCGGGTAAAGTTGTAAGCGACTAATTTTAATACCGGGCAACCTGTGCAATGAAAATATTACACGGATCGGGCTAAATTAATGTTTACTTAACCTACACTTGTGTACGCAAGCCTATTTTTGATCAATTTAGAAACATGATGGATACTCGAAGAGAATTTTTAAAAAAAGCCGCCTTAATCTCAGGTAGTGCTGCAATGATTAATACTTTACCGCCTGTAATTCAAAGAGCTCTAGCTATAAACCCCGAACCGGGCAGTACATTTTATGATGCAGAGCATATTGTATTTTTGATGCAGGAAAACCGTTCATTCGATCATCAACTGGGTAATCTACAAGGCGTACGCGGTTATAACGACCCACGTGCGATACAATTGCCAACCGGGAATAAGGTGTTTATGCAAACAAATGCTAACGGTGATACCTATGGCCCCTTCCATTTGGATGTTAAGGACACTAGCATAGCCTGGATGGGTTCGCTGCCACATAACTGGACTGACCAAACCGATGCCATGAATGGTGGTAAATATGATCGCTGGCTGGATGTAAAAAGAGCCCATAACCCTGCTTATGCCAATATACCCTTAACCATGGGTTATTGTGACCGCTCAGATTTTCCATTTTATTATTCGCTGGCTGATGCTTTTACTGTTTGCGATCAGAGCTTTTGTTCCAGTATTACGGGTACACACTCCAATCGCCATTACTGGATGACCGGAACCGTACGCGAAAGCAATAAGCCGGAAGCCATTGCACATTTATGGAATGTGAACGATTATAACAACCCAACACTAGCATGGAAAACCTTTCCTGAGCGATTGGATGAAAATGACATATCCTGGAAAGTATACCAAAATGAATTGACCATAGGTTACGGGATCAATACTCCCGGAAGCGATTGGCTGAGTAACTTTGGCACCAACGTACTGGAATACTATAAGCAATATAATGTGAACCTGCATGCAGGCGCCATAGCTAATACACAGGAAAAAAAGAAAAATCTGCAAAAAATTATAGCCGACCTGGAAAAAAATAATGATGCCGATAGTGCTGCCCGGCTGGTTGCGGCAAAACGTTTACTGGCCAATTTTGAGAGGGGGGAAAACAGTCATACTTCAGCTGATTTTAACAAGCTATCGCCAAATCAGCAACAACTAAACAATAATGCTTTCGTTACCAATATTAACGATCCGTATTACCACGACCTTACGACCTTAAAATATAGCGACAAGGGTACGGATCGTGAATTGGATATACCAGCAGGTGATGTATTCCATCAGTTTAGGGAAGATGTGAAAAATGGCACATTGCCAACGGTTTCATGGCTAATGCCACCGGCTAATTTTTCCGACCATCCGGGTGAACCCTGGTTTGGACCATGGTATGTGAGTGAAGCCATGGAAATATTACTACAAAATCCGGAAGTATGGAAGAAGACCATTTTTATCGTAACCTATGATGAAAATGATGGCTATTTCGATCATGTTCCACCGTTTGTAGTGCCCAATCCTTACAAAGAAGGAACCGGCAAGGTTTCACAGGGCATCGACCCTAAAATGGATTTTGTTACACGCGACCAGCAAACCAATCCGTCATCGCAGGAAAAAAATCTCCGCGAAGCGCCTATTGGTTTAGGGTATCGTGTACCGATGATCATCGCTTCTCCATGGACACGCGGTGGTTTCGTTTGTTCCGAGGTGTTTGATCATACTTCCTCGATCCAATTTGTGGAGAATTTTGTTCGGATGAAATTTCGAAAGAATATTAAAGAGGAGAACATCACCCAATGGCGCCGTACAATCTGCGGCGACTTGACATCTGCATTCAGGCCTGATAAGGGCGAGCGGATAACTGATCCACAGTTTTTGGAAAAGAAGCCCTTTTACGAGGAGATACACCAGGCAAAGTTTAAACAGGTACCCAATAATTATAAAAAGCTTTCGGATAATGATATTGCGCAGATCAATAAAGATCATTCACAGTCGCCTTATTTCCCTCAGCAGGAGATCGGCACACGTTCAGCCTGCGCCTTGCCTTATGAGCTGTATGCCGAAGGCAGTTTTAATAAGGATAAAGCATCATTTGGGCTTAGTTTCAGAGCTGGAAATTCAGTTTTTGGCAGCAGGTCAGCCGGGGCAGCTTTTAAGGTGTATGCCGTAAATTCATATCAGACTGAAAATATGCGTACCTGGGATTATAGTGTCGCTGCAGGAGATAAATTGGATGACGAGTGGCAGCTTGCCGCCTTTAATGATGGCAGATACCACTTAAGAGTTTATGGGCCGAATGGTTTTTTCCGTGAGTTTACCGGCGATAAAGCTAATCCATTAATAAAAATAAACTGCACTTATGAACGCAACCGACTAATTTCAAAATTAACCGGAAACTTGCTTGTAAATATCAGCAATAATGAGGCGCAACCCATACAGGTATCGGTTAATGATAACAGCTATAAAACCGTTAGTATTAATAAAATGATTGCAGCCGGCGCACAAGTGGCTATACAGCTAAACCTAAGCGAGAACTTTAACTGGTATGACCTGAGTGTTAAAGTAGAAGGTCATCAAAATTTTGAAGAGCGCTTTGCAGGCAGGGTAGAAACAGGCTTACCTACTAAAACCGACCCGTTAATGGGAGGGGTTGTATAAAAGACATTCTGGGGAATATCCACATATATCGTTAATGTCTCGGCTTAAATGAATAGTATTATGTTCGCACCATTTATAAGGATTTCCTAAAATAATATCTTCCTTATCTAAAAACTAACACCAAGCCTGATAGCCGAACTTATATTGCTCCCGCTATTGAATGATCTGCCATATATTAACCTAAAATTTAAGTATTGTATGCCAAAGCCCAGTTCGGTATAGTTTTTTAGTGATGAAGTGCTTAAATAATTCGCATCAAAAATCTCCTGCAATTTCAGCTTTCTTATCAGCGGTATCTTATTCAAAATAAACCCGGAAAAGTTTTGCTCAAAATGACATTCGATATATTCTTTATAAGTGCTGAAATTATAATAATTGAGCAGTAAGAAACTGTTTATACCACTTTTATAAAACAATACTTGATTGCCTAAAAACTGCTTATAATCTACGTAATAAAGGTTGTTATCATTTAAAAATTTGCCAGCACCAATATAAAACGAGCTTTGCCCTAATACGCCTGCATTTATACCTGCTTTGGATACATCGGCGGATAATAAGCCATAATCTACATCTGAGCCTAAAACACCTTTTATACCTGTGGTGTAATTTAAGCCGATGGTTGGATAAGGCGATGGCAAATAACGCCTGCCTGTAGGGAAAGTTTCATATTTATCACTGAAATCATATGATGTACGGAATGTGATCTTGAACGATTGGCTTTCAGGAAATAAGGGAACATCCGCGTTAGGTAAAAGCGGGTTATTTGAAGTATAAGTTTTGTTGCCTGGATTAAAAAAACTATAAGATGTGGTATTGGGTAGCCAGGTTCTGTCGGCCCATTCCGCGCTGGCACTGGCGAGCCAACCGCCGGTTATCCGCTTATTAGCTGATATCGATACATATCGCTTTTGATAAAGCTTCTCATAGTTTTCTTTCTCAAATAAACTGTAAAATGTGTTAACTAATGGTGAAATTGGATCGTCGCCGTTAATATCGGCGACTTCTGAACCTGCCTTGAACCCAAGCGTGAATGAGGATACAGGTAATACAGCATATATACTTCCGGTAAATTTTTGATCAGAAAAGCCATATCCTGTTTTAGCGCCAAGCACCAGGTAGCGATTATTTAATGTGTCGATCCGTTTGGAAAATGAACCGCCATAATTGATATCAAAACCCTGTACGGTATTAAATTTAACGGCTGTAAGTAGCGGATCGAGATTCAGATACTCATGCTTGTACCTGTCGCGATAATGATAGCCACTCAAAAGCGCGGTGGTGTTAAATTTATTATTCACCTTGTCGAGCGAATCGAGGTAGGGTTTGGATTCTCGTTTCCGGGCCAATACGGCTTTGTTTTTATAATCTGCTTTTTCTTCGTCGGTCAGGGGTACCGGTCGCTCGTTCTCCCAAAAAACAGAATCCTTTTTATTGGTATCCTTTGTAATGCGCAATACTTCATTAAACTCGTTTTTGGTGAAAACAGGATTAATATTGTAATTCTTATAAACAGAGATATAATATCCGCCGAACTTAAAACTAAATATCCCGCCCACAAAGTCAAATTTGATTGAAGATGGCATCCATATAGTTTTACCTACCGGGAAAAATTGCTCGCTGAAACGTAACGTGTCCACAAAATTGATATTTTGCGCTTTGGTAATAAATAAATTCAGCCCATAAATGCGCCAGCTATCCTCCAAAATATAAATGTTCCCTTGAAAGCAGGCATCATAACTTCGTTTAGGTGTAACTCTGATTTTATCAATTGTTTCGCCATTTTCAACAGTTTTGCCGAGGAGTTTATACTTGTAATAAAATAGTGCATTATCAGCTATGGGCGATATTACAGGCCTGTTGCTCAAACCTTCCCATACCTGTATGTTTTTATAAAAATTGATCTCCATGTCGGATGCCCGGTTATAACTGAATGCCCGGTTGCTTCCCGCTACTTTCGAAGAGATCATTTCCTCATGCACCTTATTCGGCTGTTCGAAACTGTATTTTGATTGTGATTCGGACAGGTAAATAATACCTCGTCGGTTTGAATCAAGCCCGGCTTCACTTGTTGCTTTCTGAATATCAATACCCATGAATTTTTTCGGCGCAGCTAACAGTTTTTGTACACCTTTTATATAAACATCGCAGCTATATGCTTTAACTTCTTCCAAATGCCGTTTACGTTTTTTGATTGCATTGCGGATAATGGCGTAAGCCGGGTTTTCACCAGTGGCGCTAATCACAACATCAGTTAACTGGTAACTCTCAGTTTGTAAAATAATATTGACCTGCTTATCGGCGGTAAGCTGCACAACTCGGCTTTCCTGTTTGTATCCAACAGAACCGTACCTTACCTCATAAGTTCCTGGTTTTAATTGGAGCGTATATTCACCGTCGCTGTTTGCAGATGTACCAGTCGTGGTATTTTTAACATAGACACTGGCAAATGGGATCGGTTTGTTATGCTCATCAGTTATTTTGCCGATTAGGGTTACTTGTTGGCAAAATGCATTAAGCCCTGATAAGATAAACAGAAATAAGGTTAGGATAAGTTTCATTTAGTGATGTTTGCACTAATATGAAACTTATTTGTGTTATCTGTAATATAGTTTCTGTTAATTATTGTTAAAGTAATTGGAGATAAAGAAAAGTGTTCGCGCTTCAATTTAAAAAAATGAATACAATATTAGAATTATAGCTAGATAAGGCGGTCAATCGCTCCGGAATGTCCATCATACCCTAAATTTTTGAAAGTAAAATAGCCTATATAAAAGAATGTTTATATAAAGAAATATACGAAAGGCAACCCTTATCCATCTGCAGTCGTAGTTTAAGAAGATAGACTCATTGCTAATGTAAGCTCTGTGAATTAACTTCTATAAAAGATTTGAAATACTTAGCTCAATCAGTTCTAAGAATACTTAATCACAAAGAAAAAGTAAGGTTTGGCCTAAGCATTATATTTGATTTGTTAATTGGGATACTGGATATAGTTTTTTTGGGTTTGTTGTTAGTGATAATTAATTTTTATTCGATAAACCAAATCCCGGTCAATCATATTCTGCAGCAATCATTATTCAATAAGAACTCGCTGGTGCTAATCAGTATATTTTTTGGATTATACGTGATAAAAAATTGGGCAGGTTACCGCATTGCTCAATCGCAAAATTCGTTTTTTTATCAGATCGCCTCCCGTTTGTCAATGCAAAATATGATTGATTATTTAAGAGACGATTATTTCAAATTTATAAATATTGACTCGTCTGTTTACATCCGCAAAATAAGCCAACAACCAATAGAATTTAGCAACTACATCCTTACCAATATCCAGCAGATCATATCGCAAAGTATATTGATATTTTTTACCATAGTTGGTATATTCTTTTATCACCCTTCACTATTTCTTTCCTTATTCATTTTATTGATGCCGCCGGTAGTTTTATTAGGGTACTATATTAAAAAAAAATTAAAAGAGGTAAGAACCAATTCAAAACTAACCAGTCAGCTAACACTACAATACTTAAAAGAATCGCTTTCTGGTTATGTTGAAAGCAATATGTATGATAAGAATGACTTTTTTACCGACAGATTCCACCGCCAACAAGAACAACTTAACGGATATATAGCCACACAACAAACATTGCAGGGCCTACCATCACGGCTTATGGAAGTTTTTGCTGTTTTAGGTTTCTTGATCCTGATAGCCATTAATAAATATTTCTCGGGCAATCACGGCGTCGGTCTGTTAGATATCGGAGTGTTCATGGCTGCCTCTTACAAAATTATTCCAGGAATAGTTAAAATATTAAACAGTACGGGTCAAATTAAAACTTATGAATTTACGTTGAACGATTTGCAGCGCAGTAATGAGGGGGGGATGAATGTGAATGTACCAGCTGTCGCTATTAGTTCAATACAATTTGATAGAATAGAATTCTCGTATAGGCACAACCAAATATTAAATGGTTTTTCTCTCGATATTTCTCCCGGTGATTTTGTTGGTATTTCCGGGCTATCTGGTTTGGGTAAAACAACCATTGTAAATTTATTATTGGGTTTTTTGGAGCAAGATAACGGAAGCATTTCTATCAATAATATCGCAACAAATACTTCTGATCGTCAGCTTTTTTGGAACCGCATTTCCTATTGCAAACAGCAGCCTTTTTTTATAAACGACTCTATACTCAAAAATATAACTCTTACTGAGGGGGCGTATGATTATTCAAGATTGGAAAATGTGCTTTCTTTTTGTGGTGTTGATGAGATGCTGGGACAATACCCAGAGGATATCGACAAGATGATTACCGAAAATGGTAAAAACATAAGTGGGGGTCAAAAACAACGGTTGATGCTGGCCAGAGCGCTATACCATGATTTTGATTTGCTAATATTGGATGAACCCTTTAGTGAATTAGACGAAGTTGCAGAAAAAACACTGCTAGTTAAACTTAAACTGCTAGCGCAAAAAGGTAAAATGATTATTATGATAACGCATAACAAATCCAGCTTGTCATTTTGTAATAAATTGATTTCGCTAAATGACGAATAAACCCGATACCCTGATTATTCTCACGCCCGGCTTTCCCGAGGATGAAGCGGATAGTACCTGTATACCACCACAACAGATATTTGTACGGGCTTTGAAGAAAAATTATCCGCAATTAAATATCATCGTTTTGACCTTTCATTATCCGTTTTTTTCTGCACGGTATCAATGGAATGGAGTAGAGGTTATATCATTTGGGGGCGAGCGTAAAGGACGGCTTTACCGCAAAGTAATGGGTGTAAGGGTATGGGCCGAGCTGAAAAAAATAAATAAAGAATATCATATAATTGGCTTATTGAGCTTTTGGTTGGGTAAATGCGCTTTTATCGGGAGTTGGTTTGCCGAAAAATATCACTTGAAACACTATTGCTGGATATTAGGGCAGGATGCTAAAGCTGGGAATAAATATGTAAGACGGATCAACCCTAAAGGGAAATCGTTAATCGCTTTGTCAGATTTTATTGCCAATGAATTTTATAAAAATTATGGAATACTTCCTCAGCACATTATACCGGTTGGGATTGATAGCTTGTTGTTTGCTAAAGTTATGCCTGAAAAAAATATTGACATAATTGGTGCGGGTTCTTTTATCCGACTTAAACAGTACAATATATTTATAGAAGTAATAAAATTGCTAAAAGAAGATTTTCCAAACATTAAAACTTGTATTTGCGGCGATGGCCCTGAAATGATGCATTTGCGCACAATGATTGATCTAATGGATTTAGAAGACAATATTAAACTATTAGGCAGGCAATCGCATACACAAGTATTAGCTTTAATGCAACAATCAAAAGTGTTTTTACATACCTCAAACTATGAAGGATTTGGCGCGGTATGCCTTGAAGCATTATATGCAGGTGCGCAGGTGGTTAGTTTTGTAAAACCGATGGACAGAGATATTGAAAACTGGCATATTGTGGAATACAAAGCAAGTATGGTGCAGATTCTAAAAACTATTTTGCAAAATCAGGACTTAAAATATCAATCCATATTCCCTTACTCTATACATGATAATGCTAAAGCAGCTATGAAATTATTTGATTATAACCCTGCTGCAATATCCTGAATCCGGTTTGCAATGGCCTCGAAAGAAAGGTTTGATTTGAAATAAGCCAGACAGTTTTTTTTCTTTTCCTCAATGTTCGAAGCTTGTGTTTGCACCAATGCATTTAATAAGGCATTCTCATCTGCAACTTCGTATAACAGTCCGCATCTGCCATTATCAGTTATCATCCTGAACGAATCTATATTGGTTACCACAGGTACACAACCACATGCCATCGCTTCGCAAACTGCAGTGCCGCTGCCTTCATAATGCGATCCAGAGAGCAGGAAATCGGCACTGTTAAACCAATAGAGTAAGTCATCATGTAATATCTTGCCAACTAATACAATCTTGCTTCCATGCGGGTTTGCGTTTAGTAATTGTTTAATATCATTAAGCAATTCTTCCGTTTGATAGATCATATACAGGCGAGCTTCCGGACTAACAGCTGCAAATCTCAAAAATGCTTTTATAACGTTCAGTGGGTCTTTATTTTCATTTAATCGGCCTACCCATAAAAAAACATAATCGCCATTAACACCAGTTTTTAGCCTGGCAGTTTCTTTATTAATAGGGTGAAAAAGAGTTGATACCTCCATCACCTCATAAATTTTATGAGACGATCCAATATTACCTCTGTTTACCCAATCTAAGCCCATTGATTTGGAGGCAAACAGGTATGCATCTACCAAGGGATCAGCCAAGCGTTGAATATATTTTTTCATACCGGTAAAAGGCTTTTCGGCATGATGCTGCACGATGAATTTTGCTTTTTTATTTACCAGTGCTCTTAATTGAATAACTTGTAACGGTTGATGTAAACCTTGTACAAAAACAATATCCGGATTTAAACTACGTACATATCGATTTAATCGACCGGGAAAAAAAGTCTTCTTCGTGTTTAAATTTACAAAATGATGCTGTACACCGTTATGGGTGTATATCCCTTCGTAATTAATTTGTTTAATGCTTATTACCGCATTATTTTTACTGAGTTGCTCCAATAACCCGGTGTAACCCGTTGTTCTTTTGATCCAACTTTCAGGCGAAGTAAAATCCGGGGAGTAATTGTAATTGACAAATACGTATAACATATTTATAAGTTAATATACTGCCTCAACGCTATTGTAATTACTGTTTTGGAATTGCAAAAAGCTGATATGGTAAAAAGAAGACGGGTCGGGTTTTATTTGTTTAACGTTAGCTATCCTACCAACCAACAGCATATGGAAGCCCATTTTTCTATGTTGAATGATTTCTATTTCTTTATATGATCCGCTAAAATCGGGAACCGGGAATCCGAATAAGTCGCTTGATCTGGTGCTGAATGGCATCTTTTCTATTGGTGTGGGCGAAGTACTGGAGTGCTTGCCCAAATCATAAATAATGTTAATGTCGGCAGAGTCTGTATCGCAAACTACTACCTTCTTTGCCGCTAAAATCTTGTCTAAAGTAACATTAGTTGTTCTTAAACCTAAAATGTACAGGCCTTCTTCTTCAATGTGGCTATGTATATCCATCGGAAATATATTGCAATAGGTCTCATCCAGGTAGGAGACAATGATGATACTTCGTGGGTAAGAATATAGGGCATTAATTACTTTTCGACTGTTATACGTATTTTTTGGAGACCTTAACAAATAAGCAAAGAAAACTAACCTATGTAAAGGGTTTAACTGATAATTTTTAACTTTCTCAATCTTAAACAATATCAAAGCCCCGTTTGTCGTAACGATCTTTTCAATTACCGATACATTGATAGATGCATTCAATTTACCTTCCTTTTTAAATTGAATAGTTATTGCCTTATCAGTAATTGCAGCTAATTGCCTACCCGATAACCACACTGCAACACAAAATGGATCAAGACAGATCATACCATGATGCTTGCTAATATCAAGAGTGGAATCGCCTGTCTTTAAAAAAACGCTTTCCTGTATCTGACTTTGTTTAAGCCTCGATATAAAAAAGGTTTTTATTTTATCACCCTTAAAAAATATTTTCCTGATTAGTTTATTCATATCAAAAAGTATCAATATCGGCAGAATGCTTTTTATAATATTTAAAATGTTGTTGAAACGTTTTCTGTGTTAAAAAAATAGGATTAAAGCGGGTATGGCCATCCTTGCAAATACCGTGATATATTATTACGATGTGATTACCATATGTTTCACTATAAAAATATTATATGAGCTAATCCGATGCTCAACATCCCTTAACAGATATTTGCCTTCCTTGCTTAATTTTGAATCTATTTTATTTAATATTTCCATAGTCAATCCGCAATAGTTATGTTTTTAGGAAAATTGGCATTTGGATGAAATCTCCTAATATCAGCTATTAAACCGGGTAAATTTCCTTGTACATACTTGCAGCCTCCTTTTACGTGGATTTTGCTAAAATCTTCTTTTATATTACTTAGCTGTTCTAATAGTCCCTCATCAAATAATCTTATTTTTCCTTGATGGATAACCAGTAATAAATTAGCAGGGGTGGTTGCATAAAAAGTATCAAAGCCCTCGCTATCAGATGTTTTTTTTGCTATAACAACGTCAGCATCTTTGCCTTGTATTATTTCACCGCTGTTTAATCCCCATGTTCGGGCAGCATTTATGGTTATAGCATTATGAAGCTCACCATCAGTCAATAGTTGGCTTCCTCGTGCCGATTGCAAATGTTCCCATATGTCCCATTTGCTGGTTAGGGTAGAATCGGTACCAAATAAGATATTAGTGTGGTTCTTTAGCCGGTCAACGGGTGCGGTTTTATCCAACAGAAAATAATTAGATTGCGGACACCAGACTACCGCTTCAAATTCCTCTGCCTGCTCTTCGGTCATCGCGACAGCATGTACCCCTACAAGTTTTCTATTTAAGATATTCCATTTGAGCAGATGCTTAATCTCATTTTCTGATTGTAGATCAAGCCCTTCACCCACATGTATATTTACCGACAGGTGCTTTTTTAGGGGATTGTTTAGTTTGATTTTCCATTTCTTTTCAAATCCGGCAGAATGTATGCAATGTGTATTTTCGAATACATTTATTAGATCATTTGCTGTCCCAAGTTTTTCACCATGGTTAATAACAGTGGTAACACCGCATAATAGATTTTTATAGATGCCCCATTTTGAACGTAATTCAACGGGGATTTTTAATACTTCCGCAATCTCTGGTTTATACCTTTCATGGATGTACTTGCCCCATTCGGTATAATTATTATAAAGCTGATTGCCTAACTGCGGGAATAAATTAAAATCCAGATGATCGTGCGAGTTGATCAATCCCGGGAAAATAATTGCGTTATTGAACTCCAGATGTAAAACCTCATTTTCAGCGATAATAGGCGAAGATGACAGCTCCGCTATTTTCCCATCATTAATTTTAATATTAATGGGTTGATTACTGTTTACCGGTTTTACATTATTTATGATCATTAAGCCCTCCTGAAATGTATCCCATAAATAATTGGCTGGCCTTTAAATTTTTCATAAACGTGTAATGCATTTTGCTGCTCATAATAATGCTTCACGGTTTCATCAACTTTAATTTCCTGATGCGTTATTACCGTAAATCCCTCCTTCAAAAGGATTTGTTTTATAATATCTGTAGTATGCACAAAATTCTGAACCGCGATGTGTTTATTCCCATGCCTGAACGTTCGCTTACCACCCGAAGCCAATGCATTCGGATGAAAATCTGTGATAATCATATCCCCATGTTTTTTAGTTATCCTGCACCAGGTTTGCAGAGCTTCTTTTATATCATCAATATGGGCAACGGTTAATGTTGACAGAAGAGCATCATAAGTATCATCAGCAATATCCTCAAAATGATTATTTGTGATCACATGAGTTTTTGCCTCCGGAAACTTGTTACTCAACTTTTTCAGCATCCCTGGTGAAACATCAAAGCCTGTTAAACTTGCCGGTGTATGCTGAAAGATTTTGGCCCAATGCCTGCCTGTCCCACAGCCAATATCTGCAATGGCTTTGTTTTCGAGGTTTAAATTCGCTAATAGCTTAGTGAACAATATTTCATCCAGATCGAGCATCAGGTTACCCGGCTGCGAGTCATAGTTTTCGGCCCAGATGTCGTAAGCCTCAACCACATCTTTATCCTCTATAGTCGTAGGCAAAACCTGCCTTCTGATATAATTTTTAATGGTATTGATCAAATCTGTATGATTTTAGAAAACGGTTATCATTAGCGTTTCATTAGGAATTACGCTTCATAAAGTATAAAGGTTGCTCCATTAATTTTATTTAATTAGGTAGGCAACCATAGCATTTTGTAGGGCGTAACTATTGTAGTAATTGTTTTAGTCTTAAGTAATTTATTGTGAACTGTTGTCCCCGCTATGTAGGGCGTACCGGTGGATTTTATCCATCGGTACTGCGGGGACTTGCTAATAACGATGTATACAAACCATGAGTAATAAAATATTATTGTTTAACCCCAAGAGCGCTATTAATAAGTATCGTATCCCTAATTCAATTTTAAACATAGCCGCATCGGTTGATGGTAAATACGAATGGGCAATTATTGATGGTAACTGTGAATTAGATCCGATCAAAAAAATTGATAGCTATTTAAGCACCGGCGAATATAAATACCTTGGTTTTACGGTAATGCCTGGCCCGCAATTAAGGCAGGCTATATTGGCTGCAAAAGCTATTAAAGAGAAATACCCGCATACTAAAATGATATGGGGTGGTTATTTTCCATCCAATCAACCCAATGCGGTTTTATACTCAGGCTATGTGGATTTTATAATTAATGGCCCCGGTGATAATGCATTTCCTAACCTGATTGATGCGTTGGAAAACGGTACACCTTTTGAGTTTATTAAAAATCTTATCTATAAAAACGTCGATAGTAAGATTATCATCAATGGTAAAGAAGACCTGCTCGATCAGGATTCACTTCCGCCCTTGCCTTATGATAAATTGAATGAATTTTACCCCATCCCTAAGTTTTTAGGCAAGACCTATTTGGGCGAAAAAACATTGGCTTATCATTCCAGTATTGGTTGCCCGTTCACCTGTTCGTTTTGCGCGGTAGTACCTATTTATGAAGCGAGGTGGAAAGGTAAGTCGGCACAAAAGGTTTATGAAGATGTAAAATACATCAAAGATAAATGGGGGGCCGATGCCATCGAGTTTCATGATAATAATTTCTTCGTATCAGAAAAAAGAGCTGTTGAATTTTCCAGATTGATCAAGGATGAAAACATGACCTGGTGGGGTATGGCGCGGATTGATACGATGAGTAAATTTAAAGATTCATCCTTAGCCGCCATTCGCGAAGCGGGCTGCAAAATCATATTTTTTGGTGCCGAGAGTGGCAATAACGAAGTTTTGGCGCAAATGGACAAAGGTGGCACCCAAACCGGTAACCAGATCATAGAGTTTGCTGAACGTCTGAAAAAATTTGACATTATCCCGGAATACTCATTTGTATTAGGCACACCAGGCCCTACACCTGAAAAGGTGCAGGCAGGTATCGACTTTGAAATAGATTTCATCAAAAAAGTAAAACACGTAAATCCAAAAACGGAGATCATTATTTATACCTATAGCCCAGTGCCAACGGAGGGGTCGGAAATGTATAAGCAGGTGTTGGCCAGTGGCTTTAAATTCCCGCAAACACTGGAGGATTGGATCAGCCCTGCCTGGGAAAGTTTCGACCTAAGGAAAAACCCGCTAACCCCGTGGCTAACGGCCGAGATGATAGATAAAATCAGAAATTTTGAAACAGTACTGAATGGTGTTTATCCTACAGTAACAGACATTCGGATGAGTATGTTAAAAAGGAAGATCGTAAAGTTAGTAGCAAGCTTACGTTATAAAGTGGATCTGTATTATTATCCATATGAAATAAAACTACTGCAAAAAATCTGGAGATACCGCCAGCCCGAAACGCAAGGCTTTTAACATCACAGCACATGAACTTGCCCGCTTTGTATGATACTTTTAAACGATACCGCACCTTGCAAACGCACACCATATCTGCGTTGCCTGTAGTGATATTAATGCCTCATAGTGCTTGTAACTGCCGCTGCGTGATGTGTGATATATGGAAGGATAACAAAAATCTGAAGCAACTTACCGAACGTGATGTGGAAGGTTTAATGGCTTCACTAAAAGCCTTCGGCACACTGCAAGTGGCTATGTCTGGCGGCGAAGCTTTGCTCAATTCCAATTTTTTTAAGTTGTGCGAGATATTAAAATATGCGGGTATCAGTGTTACGCTGCTTACCACCGGTTTAACCATAAAAAGGAATGCCGAAAATTTGTTGAGATGGGTAGATGAGATTATTGTTTCTCTGGATGGCGATGAACCTTTGCATGATGCCATCCGCAATGTACCCGGGGTTTTTAGAAAGTTACAGGATGGCGTGGAGCATATCAAATCGTTAGATTCAAATTATAGAATAACGGCCCGTACGGTGATTCACCGATTAAATTTCAGGAATTGGGAATCCATTATCAGCGAAGCAAAAAAGATGGGTATCGATCAGATCAGCTTTTTGCCGGCAGACGTAAGCAGTCACGCCTTTAACCGCCAGATGGCCTGGGAAGAGCCCAAACAAGATAAAATATTAATATCCAAAAATGAATTGCCTGAATTGATGGAAACCATTACTCGCATTATCGATGATCACGATAATTTCACCTCCGGCTTCATCGCCGAATCGCCCGAAAAAATACGGCAGATCTATTATTATTATGCCGCGTTTTATAAACTAAATCCATTCCCGTTTAAAAAATGTAATGCGCCCTGGGTGTCAACAGTTATTGAGGCAGACGGTAGCGTAAGGCCATGTTTTTTTCATGATACGATAGGCAATATAAAGGATGAATCATTAGCCAATGTTTTAAACAGCGATAAGGCCATTAGCTTCAGAAAATCATTAAGTAAAGATATGGACACCAATTCAACCTGTATAAAATGTGTGTGCTCATTAAATTTATCGCCTTTGCAAAAAATAGCTTAGTATGAAAAGCATTCTTTTTACCCATTCTTATTTTTTGCGTTATGACCCTAAGCAATGGCAATTGGGGCAACCGTATCCGCCTTTGGGTACTTTATACGCTGCTGCTTTGATGCGCGATAATAACTATAAGGTAGCCTTATTTGATACAATGTTTGCGGTTAACCCCGAAGAAATTACCCCTGCCATTGAAGAAAGCAGGCCTGATTTTTTTGTGATTTATGACGACGGGTTCAACTATCTCACTAAAATGTGCCTCACCAATATGCGCGAGGCTGCATTTAGCATGAGTAAAATGGCAAAGGCTGAAGGCTGTACTGTTATTGTATCCAGTTCGGATTCTACAGATCGATATGAAGAGTATCTGAAAGAAGGCGCTGATTTTGTGATAATAGGAGAGGCCGAACATACACTATTAGAGTTAACCGATTATATTGAAAGCGGGGGGACAGATTTTTCTACAATAAAGGGGCTAGCTTACACGCAAAACGGAAGTATTATTAAAACGCCGGGGCGGTCTGTTCTAAAAGAGCTTGATATCCTGCCATTACCAGCCTGGGATTTGGTAAACATGGAACAGTACAAACAAGCATGGTTAAAAAGTGTCGGTTACTTTTCATTAAATATGAGTACAACGCGTGGTTGTCCATTTAAATGCAACTGGTGTGCAAAACCAATATATGGTAATCGCTACAATTCACGCAGTCCTGAAAATGTACTCTCCGAAATCAAGCTTTTGAAAGAAAACTATGACATGGATCATATCTGGTTTTGTGACGATATTTTTGGTTTGAAACCCGGTTGGATAATTGAGCTGGCAAAACTCATCAAACAGGAAGATATTAATATCAGGTTTAAGATCCAATCCCGCGCCGACCTGCTTATTGATGCAGATACGGTAAGTGAATTAGCCGCAGCAGGTTGCGAAAACGTTTGGATTGGTGCCGAAAGCGGCTCGCAAAAAATATTGGATGCTATGGATAAGGGTATTAGCGTTCAACAGATTCGCGAATCAACCAGACTAATGAAAGAGGTTGGCATAAAACCATCTTTTTTCATCCAGTTCGGCTACCCCGGTGAATTAAAAAATGATATTGGTTTAACAATAGATATGATCAATGAGCTGTTACCTTTTGAAATAGGTATTTCCGTTTCCTATCCATTACCAGGCACTTCATTTTATGAAAAAGTGAAAGCCGAATTACAAAAAAAAACCAATTGGACCGATTCCAACGAAATGGCGCTGATGTTTCAAAATACTTATCAGCCATCGTACTATAAACAACTGCATCGGTATGTACATCAAAATTATCATAAGCACCTGGCTAAAAATGCTTTAGTTAAATTGATACATAACCCTGCGCTTATTACAGGCAAAAACTTGAAAAAGGCTTTATCCGTACTTTACCATGCACCGGCTACATTTATAGAGGGTTTAAAATTGAGACAACTGGAGGGATTGTGAGAATGAAAATTGCAGCCAATAATGAAGAGCTTGCCGAAGCAGCCTTCACTACACAATCATCAATTTTTGATGAAATTTATGCCAATAATACTATTGTAAATTATAAAAGAGAGCGTGTGCGCAGCCACGTACTGCAATATTTAGTACCGAATAGCTATATACTGGAATTAAATAGTGGCACCGGCGAAGACGCAATATTTTTTGCTGAGAATGGCCATCGTGTTTATGCCACTGATATATCAATCGGCATGCAGCAGGAGTTGAAACGAAAGGTTGCGGCGAAGGGCCTGGATGACAAGATCGGTAATGAACTTTGTTCATACACCATGTTGCACCACCTTCAAAACCGCGGGCCTTATGACCATATCTTTTCCAATTTTGCAGGTTTAAACTGTACTAATGAATTGGGCAAAGTACTAGATTCTTTCAGCAATTTATTAGTATCTGGTGGGAAGGTTAGTTTGGTGATTCTACCCAAATTTTGCCTTTGGGAGTTCCTGCTCCTATTTAAAGGGAAATTCCGTACGGCTTTCAGAAGGCTTTTTAGCAGTAACGGGAGCAAGGCGCATATCGAAGGCACATACTTTAAGTGCTGGTATTATACCCCGTCATTTATTGTAAACCGGTTAAAAGATCAGTTCGACCTATTAAGTATCGAAGGACTGTGTACTATTGTTCCGCCATCCTATATTGAAGGGTTCGCGGAGAAACATCCGATAACTTACCGGGTATTAAGGGAGAAAGAAAATAAGTTAAAGTCCTGTTGGCCGTGGAAATATATCGGTGATTATTATATCATCTCTCTTCAAAAGAAGTAACTTCTAATGTGCTAAACTGCTTTCATACTTACTTAAAAGGCTCGAAACTTTGTATTCATATTTTGAAAGCAGCTTACCTTGAAAAATCTTCGGGTCGGGTTTAGCATAGTGCTTATCAGTTAATAGGCTTAAAACATTGCCATGGTCGTTCAGTTGTTTCAGGAGGGTTTTCTTTAGCCATCTGTTCGTGGTGATCTTCATCAGCATATTATCAAGCATATTCCCCGGCGAAAAGCTGAATAAACCCTCGAACAGCATTTTGAAAAAGGTTTTCTTTACAGGCATGGCCGATGAAATACGCATGTTTTTATTGGGCAAAAAATCCCTGGTCCAGATGTTGGCGGCATAAAATTTTTCAAATACAATATCGCCTTGTAACGGTATTAATGTACCAACTTCAATTGCGGTGTAAATGTTCTTCTCGGGTATTTCCAGCTGCTGCATATCAATATAATAATTCATGCAAAACAGATGCTCTTTATTAACCAGAAATGTTAGCTTTTTAAAACAATGCATAATGGTACGTGCTATCCATAATCTGTTTTTCTCGGTGATGATGAACAGGTCGACATCGGAGTCTGTATCTGCAAAATTCTTGGATAATGAGCCCGAAATAGCTATACCACGCACATAGGGGAATTTGATCAACAGACTACCAACCTTCTCTGCAATCTTAATCAACTCCGCGGCTTTTTGGTTTCCATCAAGTCGCCTTACAGCAATATAATGATCTGCCGATAGGGTGTAAAATTTATCGAACTGGTGAATTGTACTATTGTCAACCAAACATTTTAACGCATCATCAAACAGCTCGTAATCAAATTTATTTCCTAAAAACAAATACACTTCGGCCTGCGTCAAAGGATAGTTGAACATATCAAAATATGCCAGTGTTGCTAATATATTTTCCTTAATTGCCGACAAGTTTTTGTTTGTTAAAGGGTATAATCTATTTTGCATTTTGTCATCAGGGCTGTTTATGTCCATCTATAATTATGACGGCTTAGGTATAACTTTGGTTGCCCGTTGATTGAAATATTTATATCGATAACTTATTAATTAGCAGTGTTTTATTATGTATAATAAAATATCAGACATCCGTTTGTTCTAATATGCCGCGAGGTTGTTGGCGGGTAGTGATTAATTCACTATAAAAAGGCTTTTCGATTGAAAAACTAAAAAAGGTAAAAAAGAAGCTATAGAAAAATATACCCTTATCCACATCAAGCACATTCTCCGAAAGAGATACAATAGCAATGAGCAGAATGAAAGTAAAAAACAGCAAATCTTTTCGTTTGAAGGACATTCTGAACCCCCATATCAAGGTTGCCACATATATTAAAAAACCAATTATTCCGGATTTAAGCCATAAACTTAAATATTCATTATGGGCGTTTAATCTGTTTAAATATGAATTGTAAAGTTTGTGTGTATAAAAAACTTCCTGCAACAATCCTATTTCTGCCCCCGATCCATAACCAATTACAGGTTTCTTGCTTATCAAACCGGTAACAACTTGCCACCTGGCTAAACGGCCATCGCTGGTTTCATTAGTTGTTGCTTTTGATAGGTCGATTTTAAACTCATTTAATATACGTTCCCGAAAAACACCTGAATATAATATGCCCGAGATCAACACCAAAGATAGCGAAGCAGAACATAACACATATTTCCATCGCCGTGCACTCTGAAGAATAAAGTACGGAACCGCGATATTTATAATAATGAACAATGCCATCAAAACTGATTTTGATGAAAGCTGAACTAAACCAACTGTTAGTATGATACTGCATAATAGATAGAATATGCGGATATACCGATCCTTTTCCTTTATCAAAACACTAATCAAACAAACCAAGGCGATAACCAACTGCATCGAAAAAAATGTAGCGTGCATCTCAATCGGTTCAGCAAAATTGTGGTTAATAAAAGCACCGGATATTATGGCTGATAAAGGCAATTGATAATGCCTTATAGTGATCAATGCATCGGCATAGAGATAAATAACGGTAACTGTACAAACCAGCGCGAATGATAACAGCAATTGGGAGCGATATTTTTTAACATCGAGCGGGTTAAAGCAAAAGAATACCGGGAATAGAAAAATAGTTATATGTTTACCCCAATCGTTAAATCCTTCATGCTGATTAATACTATAAAATGTACTTAATACTGTTATGAAAAACACCGATTGAAGCACAATAGTTCTCCACTTAAATAAAGGCTTAACAGTACCGCGTTTTAAATGTATGAGTGTATGTATGCCATAGCTTATCAGTATTAAATGGCTATAAAACCTGTCGAATGGCAGACTAGCCATTAATAACATTAAGTGGTAATAGCTTATCTTATTAGCCAGGCTATCCTTTATTTGGAACAATCCATTCATGGTTTAAATTATAATGACTCTCCATAATAAACTGCTCGTACTCATCAATTATCTTTTCCCAGTTAAACTGATATTTAATTTTATGCAGGTTGTTACTTACCATCAACTTTTCAAGGTCCTTCCGCTGTACAGTCTCAACCAGGCTCCGTACTTCTTTTGCGTTTGAGAAGTAGAAAGCATCTGAATTCAATACTGATTTATTAAAAGGGTTATTATGCGCGGCGATAAGTGCTTCACTGGCCATGGCTTCCAGTAATGATGGATTGGTGCCGCCAACGCTATGCCCATGAAAGTATAGATAAGAGTTATTTTGTAACGAACGAACCTTGCCGGTGTCAAAAATAGATCCTTTAAATTCTATCCTTTCGTCGTTTTTAAATTTGTTGGTTATAAACTTACCGAAACGGTTACCAGTATCGCCCAAAACTTTAAATTTTCTATGCGAACTGCTATTGTTAAAACCTTCTAAAATAGTTTCAATATTATTTTCAGGTTCCATCCTCGCCATTAACAAAAAGTAATCTTCTTTTAAAGCCTCGGTATTGTCAACCTGCTCGCGTTCTTCATCCGAAAATAAATCGGCACCATAGGGAATGTATTTGCTGTTTACATTGTATTTATCAGCCAAATAAGATTTGATCACCATCGAATCAGAAATGTAAAACTGACTATGCTTTACCGCCAGTTTTTCGGCATACCTCAAAAACTTTTGTACTGATGGAGAGTACTTAGACCTTTTCCATTCCAATCCATCCATATTGGTAATGATGGTACTGTTTGGCGGGTACAGTTTACCCCAAACCGAGCTGCTGGTATAACCCATGATCAAAACCACATCAAACTTTCTTTTTCGGGCGTCAAGCAGACAATTCAAATCGTAAACGAACTGCCCGGCGGCACCCATTATATATTCCGGGTCATAACAATGCCTTATCTCCACGCCGTTCCAGTATTTTTCTTTATATGGATGATTGTGCGAGTTATATACCGTAACAGCATGCCCCCGTTTTACTAATCCCTCCGAAACATATTCAGATATATGTTCAAAGCCACCGTAATGGTTTGGGATACCACGTGTCCCTAAAATTGCTACTCTTAATTTCATAATATAGCTGTTAATTGATATGCTTTTAATGTTTGTAAGGCCGAATGTTTCCAGGTGTATTTAGATAGTATTTTTTGGCGAAGTGCATCGTTAACAGGCGCCAAGCTTGCTGTTTTAATGGCATTTAATATGCTTCCTGGTTCAGCGGGGTCGCAGTAATAGGCATAGTCCTCAAAGTACTCTTTGGTATCCCCTTTATCTGTTATCACAATGTTGCAACCCATAATAGCTGCTTCAATAGAACTTAGGCCAGTAGTTTCAAACCAGCTAGGCAATACATGCACCTTAGCCATCTGATAATAATAAACCAAGTCATTCTGTGGTAGATGATCTATGAAGCTCACATTATCCGCTGCTATACTGCGGCATTGATTATAATAGTTAGCCTGATTTGGTGATCCTGTTCCTATAATTAATAACCTATAGTCGGTGTTATTTAAAGCCCTTATCAGGTTTATTTGATTCTTGATACCCTCAATCCTCGCCACGCAAATCACCAATTTTTCATCTTTTAGGATTGATGGATCCCATTTAAACACATTTGGGTTAATACCATTAGGTACTATGATATTGTTAACCTGCTCTAAATAATCTTGTCCTACGCGCTTATATTCCGATTTCGAGTTTGGGAGTATCATGGCAGCCTTATTTAATATCTCCACAATACTTTTGCGTTGACCTTTCCATATGTAATTAATGCTGGACAGGTGATCTTTCCCCATTAGCCACCGTGCCATCGTTTTTAAATACTCAATGCTATCGGAAGGCAAAAAGCTAAACAACATACCTATTCCTTTGCGATGGTGTTTGTCGTATTCGCTGTAATTGCATAATATGGTTGATACCACATAAGGCTTTCCAGATTTTTTACCGTGATAAAGTATATCGGCAGGTCGGGTTATATTGAAAAAATGCAGCAGGTTGTATTTCGTATAATCAATGTGTTCGTTTGATAGTAATATATTTACATCAACCCCCAGTTCGGTAAGCTGCTGCGCCGTTTGCACAACCTGTACCGTATCGCCTCCGCGAACCGTGTATAATGTCGATCGTGTTATTAATGCTACTCTCATTATCCTGTTATTTTGTGTAGCCAGTTAATAAATGTGGCAGGTAAAAAACTCACCGTGTATATGAGATAGTTATCTAAACGAAGTGGGTTCAGGCTGATGGCTTTAGCCAAATTGAACCGTGCTTTTTCGGGTTGATAATTATTAAGCAGGAATTTTTTACTGCACAGAGCATAGTAAGCGCCTTCTTTTACCTTGCGCGAATGGCTTTTGCCGCTGATTTGTTGCAGTACGTTACCTTCGGCTGCGGTTATACTGCGATTTTTTAAGGTAGAATATTTTATGTCTAGGAATTTTTTGGAATGCCATTTTTCATCTATAGTGATGGATTCAGGATTGAGCCTAACCTTAATCAATGCCTGTGAAAGATTGCAAGCTTTTTCATCCGCCAAAATATTCACCCATAAAAAGTGGTCTTCGTAAGTGTAAGCATGCTCATTGTAACCACCATTCTTTACAATTACCTCCTTTTTGTATATCACACTGGAGTGAATGAATGGACAAACCGAGTACTTCAACTGATGGATCTCCTCGTTAAGGTGAGCCACCGGATGATGAGTAAAAATGTAATGACCTGCTGCATCCACATAATCAGCCGCTGAACCTATGATGCTGTATTCAGGATATGTTGTAATAAATTCATATTGTATTTTTAACCGGTCCGGATGGCAAATGTCATCTGCGTCAAAACGGGCTATGTATTGAGCACGGGAATGTGTTAAGCCCAGATTCAAGGCAGATGATACGCCTTTATTGGGTTGATTAACCAATACGATACGAGTATCATTAAATGAATTGATAACCCGTTCTGTGCCATCTGCTGATCCATCGTTAACTATCAGTAATTCAAAATCAGTAAACGACTGCTTTAATATGGATGAGATTGCCTCAGCAATATATTTCTCTGCATTATAAGCAGGCATTAAAACGGTAACCAATGGATTATTGCTGTTCATAACTCAATGGTTTTAAGTTTGAAGTTTCTTTGATGTTGAGCAGTAAAAGCAGTTCAAAAAACACTATTACTGATAGTTGCTCAAACCAATAATCCGTAGAAAATACAGTCAACATCAATACTAAAATTGGTATACCATAGGTTAGGCTTTTAAAATACCTGACGAAGTATCCTAAATAAAATATCACAAATGCGGCTACCCCTAATAGCCCGTATTCAGCCAAAATCTGGTCGTAAACAGAAAACGGACTATTGGTTAATGAATGCAGTTCCCTCCTTTTGCTAAAGAAGTTCAGGTATACATCTAAGTGGTTAATCAAGAAATTGTGGTTGATATAAGTATATTTAGCAGGGAAACCACCGCTAAAATCAAGCCCGGTAGCTTTGAAGGCAAGTTTAGACGAGAAGTTTCCCATACCACTACCTGCCAATGTTTTTGTTGGATGGGTTTTTAAAAAGCTTACTGTTTGCTTAAAGCCAATTACCTTGCCCGGTAAATGCATTTTAAAAGAATCCTGCCCTGATAAAGGCAGCTCAGCTTTATGAAGATTAATAAAAGCCAACAATTTGCGTTGTTCTGCAGGCGTATCTGTTGGTGTTTGATAGGGCGGGGTGTTAATATCAGCACCAATCAAAATAATCCGCCCCGCACCTGTTTTAGGTAGGTTTGCAGGCAGCGCCGCCAATGAACGATTGTTTACTCCGATTTTACTTGCGATGGCTTTAATACTATCAAGATATTGCTTAGCAAATTTTCTTCTTGTAAAGTCGGGATTTTTTGAGCTATCAGTTGTATTTAGTGCGACAGTATTAAATGGCGGGTGTGGTGGATTGATAATATTTTTAAAAGTTTCGTGAACGTATTGATTGTTCTGGGGTGATACCTTCGCCAAAAAAACAATCAGAAACATGCAGCAAATAGTGATCAGGCTTTTTTGATCACGGTTGGTTTTAAATAGAAATAGCCCGGTTAGCACCAACAATAAAGCTATATTCATAAAATTACTGGCCGTTAACAACAGTACAATCATGCAGATCAAAACCATGAGCGGCATTTTTCGGGCGAGGAAATAAACTACCCCAAAAGCATTAATAACCGCGTTAGTTGTTGATATGTCAAAGGTTATCCCTTTAATGTAATCGCCCGTTCCTAAAAAGTATTTTTGATATTGCCCCTGGTAACGGAACGGGTTAATGGCATGTGCATCAACCATAATGTATGCTAGTGTAGCAAGTGAAACGATGGCATTAATCACAAAAAATACCAGGATGGTGTTGTGCAATATCTGTACGCTATTGTTTTCGACCGATAACTTTATTTGATGAATAGCCAACAGGCATAAAAGCCAAAAGCCAATCCCAATAGCAAAAACCACTAGATAGTTGGAACTATTGTAGCCTTTGTTGATAATAAAATTGATAAATGCGATGGCGATAACCAGCAAGTAAAAGAGTGGTAGTCGTGAGTTTTTGAAGTTAAACCCAAACTTGAAATTAAATTGTAGTAGATAAATAATGATGATGGCCGGAATTTTTACCGCCAGCTTTACGTTTAAAAAAAGCAACAGTAACAATAGGAGCTTCCAGTCCACATAAGTTTTTAGCTTCTTTAAATTAAAATCAGCAATAGTAAAAGTCATTTTGTTAATCAATCAGTATGGAGAACCAGTTTTTATTAAACTGGTTACAAAAGAGATTACGACCTGAAAATTGAAAGGGTTGCCTGCGCTATGAACTTAAAAACTATTTGTTTTAACTGAATAAAACAGTAAGTGAACGACGATCAGATAATTTAAGTTGTGCGCTTACAAAAAGCATAATGACATAAAATACTATAGCTGCTGGCAGCGCCACCCAGTAGTTGGTAAAAAGCATTTTAGCAGTAAATCCGCTTATTAAAGCGCTTGCGTTACAAAGAATCAATGGTAGCCAAATATGGGTTAAACCTGCAACCGTGTTCTTTTTTAAATAGTAAATAGTTTGCACAACACAAGCCAATAGAAAAGCAAATGCGCCCCCCTCGTTTTTAAAAATTGGGATTAGTATAATATCAAATCCTACGTTTACCATTAAAGTAATAATGAAGGAGATTAGAATAGCTTTTAATCGCCCTTGCGCAAAAAAAATAGTCCACAAAAAATTATTGACATATAAAAACGGCATGCATAGGGATAAGATAAATATCGTTTTCACGTTTATCAATCCATATTTGCCAGATGTGAGGCTATCGATAACAGGGCTCCAGCAAATGTTAAGGGCCAAGGCTACTAAAGCCGCTACAATCATTTCTATCCTTACCAATAATTTCAAATCATTTATCCTAAAATCAGTTTGTTGAAACAGTTTGGTAAACCGGGGGATAAGTATGGGAGCTATTGCCAAAAGTGGCAGGGTAGCTATTTCGAAAATCTTATAAGCAAAGCTGTATTCGGCAAGCTTTACTGCTGAAACCATAAAGCCTATAAATATCCAATCGAACCGTGCAAGGGCCGAGGTAATTAGAACAACACCAGTTTGCGGCATAGATTCACGAAGCAAACGAGAATAGCCGTCCCCATTCCATTTGAAGCTCAATGCTGTTTTTATGGATCTTTTAAAAAACAATATGCAACAAAGCAACTCTATCAAATCACCACTAATAAATACAATGATAACTGTGTATAAACTTAAATGATGAAATAAAAAAAGTATAATTAGCCCTGTACAACGAACAATATTAGAGCCAACCGACATGTAAGCCAGTAACTTAAATCTCTCTAATCCATTAACTGCCTGTTTAAATGGAGTGGAAAAATAGATCATCAGTTTACCAATGCCAATGAGTAATAATAAGCTATAAGTATAATTGGTAGATTGAAAAAGATAATAACCAATAAGTATTATTCCATAAAACACCAATCCTGTAAGTAAAACATGTAGTATGTAAATGGAAAGTATAGACGAGACATCTGTTCCCGTAGCGATTTTTTTTATAATAAGCTGATCGATACCAAAGGAAAGAATATTAAAAACAGCTAACAAGATAGCCAGCACAAGGTTAATTTGCCCGAAATTGTATTTATCGAGCCCTATTGATAAAACGTAAAATATCCCAAAGCCAAATATCTGGTTAACAATAAGCTGAATGGCATTTGCTGAGATGTTTTTTACCAGTCTGCTTTTCATTATTAATAAAGAGATAAGATTTGAAGATATTAATATTCTATGGCAAAGCTATCTTTATATAGATGCTTTTTAGGTTTGAGACCCTGCATTTGGTTGAGTAAATAATATTTACGCCGGGTATTTTTAAGCGTAATTTTAGCTATTTGCCATCCTTCTCGGCCATCTAAAAAACCAAGATGAAAAATATAGTTTTTTAGGAAGCCAAAAACGGGAGATATATATAGTTTAACAAATCCTGCTTTTTTACCACTGTTGAAATATTTTACAGCGCTGAGCTTGGCGTATAAACTGTTTTTTATATCATATTCAACCGCATCCTTCACGGAATAATGGTGCAAAGATCCATTTACTTTTTCTACTTGCACATTTGGTGGTAGCACGAGTGTTTCATGTACCGTGGTATCCAACCAATGTACTATATTACGGTTAAATAACCGGATATGATGATCTTTTCCCCAACTGCCGAAACGTATCACTTTATTACCAAAATAAGTGCGAAATTTTATATCATATACAACAACCGGGTTAATATAATTTAAATGATGGAGTGCCTTTATTAATTCATCATCAGGTACTTCATCTGCATCAATACTTAATACCCAATCGTATTTAGCGGCTAATACACCTTTATTTTTGTTGGCTCCATATCCATCCCAACTTTTCTTGAAAACCCTGCAGCCCTCAGTGTATACATTATCCTGGTTATCGGCATTGCCATTATCTATAATAACAATATCGTCAGTGATAAGTTTAGCTTTATCAAGGCATTCGATAAGTATTTCAGATTGATCCCTGGTAATTATGACAATAGAAACCGCAACCATATTAGTAATTTATTTGGCCTTAATAGCCGGATGTTTATTAATATATCGCAGGATGCAGGCAAAGGGTTGCCTGCATTAATATTTTTTGTACATTTCCCTATAGTAGGAATGTTAAGGGCTTAATATTAGTAAATATTCATATAAATTAACTTGTTGATAGTAAGTTAATTATAATATATTGTTATTTTGTTGCAACTAACAGGCAACCTTTATTTATTTTTTAACGTGATGCAACTATATAGGTAGGAGTTTTAAAAGGAATAGGCAATAACCCATATGGGAGACGAAGACTTACACGAACTGATTAAGGGCTGTATAAAACAGGATAGGAAATGCCAGAAAATGCTGTATAAGGCTTTCTATGGGTTTGCTATGGGGATATGTCTGCGCTATACTAATGATCGTGATGAAGCTTCTGGGGTTATGAACCAGGGATTTTTTAAGGTATTTACGCACATTGATAGTTTTGATACGGCAAGACCTTTTAAAGCCTGGCTGGGTAGGATCATGATGAATGCTTCGATTGATCATTACCGATCGAACCTAAAAATGGCTTATACCGATGATTTGGATAAAGCCGAGCATTTAAGTGATGGAGAACTGCCTGACAGGAATCTGAATTACAGTGACTTATTAGCAATGGTTCAGCAACTTCCACCGGCATACAGAACGGTGTTTAATCTCTTTGCTATTGAAGGATATTCGCACGAGGAGATTGCTGTGATGTTAAATATTAACACAGGCACATCCAAATCAAACCTACATAAAGCCAGATTAAAACTTAAAAAAATGATATTAGAGGCAGATTTGCCTGATACGCATACTAATTATAACACAAGAACAGATTATATACCTATTGTAGCATTAAACGCCATTAATATTCAGGGTGTATTTTTAAACAGGGGTATCAGAGGATGAAAAACGAGCAGGATAAGAAGTTAGATGATCTTTTCAAAAAAAGATTAGAAAATCCGGATGAACAATCTGGATACAGGGAGGAGGATTGGAATGCTCTGGAGGATATGCTGGATAAGCGTAAAAGAAGAACGGGTATTGTTTATTTATTACCAATATTAAGCAGTGTGGCCGCATTAATGCTGGTATTTGTGGGCTGGTGGTTTTTTGAGCAAAAAGCTAATCACATCAATCATCAGCAAAAATCACAAGTAGTTAAAATTGCTATACCTAAAATTGATAACAGCACGCTAAATAATAATCCCCAATCTAAAAACAATGAAACCCCGTTACCGAAACCGCAAATAGCGCAGCCAACTACTTACACCGCTAAAATTATGCAGGGTAAAGTGATTAGTAACGGCGTTGTTATTGGTAAAACAAACAGTAACGGTATCAAAAAAGATAGTTTAAACAATAAAGGTTCGGTGTTTGCAGCATCAGCATCAAACACAAATAAAAGTAAGGACTCTGTTTTTGAGCAAACTTATGCTAAGAATCATCCGCTTTATAACGGCCCTGTGCTTAGTCCGCAAATTAATAATAGCACTAACTGGGTTAAGAATGAGCAACCGGTCACTTTGAATCATGTTTCCAGCCCGGTTAATAGGGCAGGTAGTCAGATAGTTTTAAATAACAATAATATCAGAAACAGTATTGCATCAATTTCAACGCCGCAGCCGACGTTTAATCTTCCGGCTCCGGTAAATACTAGTGCAGTACAAAAACAACCTACAGGCAATGGGAAAATGGCTGATCAGCCAATGACCGCTGCTGAAAAATCAAACGCAGCGATGATGAAATTGTTAGAGAGCACATCGCCAGCGAATAATAAGCTTAGCGCCAAAACGCAAGCATCGTTTAAACCTCGGTTTGTTGGTGGTGTAATAGGCGCGCAGGATATTAATGGAGCCGGATCATTTAAACAGGGGAAAGTTGGTAGTAAAGCAGGTTTGGTATTTGCTGCGGGGGTGTCTCAAAGGCTAACAATTAGTACAGGTGCAGTTTATTCGTCAACACCTTATTCAGCCGGATATGACAATTTTACTTTGCCGTACCAACCTAAAGTGAGCCCTGTTAGCTTAACAGCAAACTGTCAGATGCTGGATATTCCAATTAATATAGGATACCAGGTTTATAACCAGGGTAAAAATATGATTTCGTTTGGCACCGGGTTATCATCATACATCATGCTACAACAGGACTATAATTTTGTTTACTCAAGCTCATCCGGTATAGCGCCAAAAGATTATTCAGTACCGAATAGCAGTAGTTATCTTTTTAAAATATTAAATCTTAATGCAACTTATGAACGACAAATTAGTTCAAAGGCCGGCATAACCATTCAGCCATATCTGAAACTCCCTTTAGCAGATATAGGATACAGCCAGGTAAAATTACAAACTACCGGCATAGCTGTTGGACTTAGCTGGAACCTCGATTCGTCACAACCTTAGAAAAAAATGAAATATATTACCATTATTTTACTTGCCTGGATGAGCATCAACCAGGCGGGACAGGACATCTACGTGTCAAAAAATGCCAGGATCAGCTTGTATTCAAGCGCACCAATTGAGGATATTAAAGCCGCTACTTCTTCTGGAGGTTCGGTTTATAATCCTTCTTCGGGAGAATTAGATTTCAGCGTAAATATTAAATCCTTCACGTTTGAAAAGGAACTTATGCAGGAGCACTTCAATTCCGACTATATGGAAAGTGATAAGTTCCCCAAAGCCATTTTTAAAGGTAAGATTCAGGAACATGTAGATGTAACAAAAGATGGCACTTATCCAATCACTGTTGCGGGCGACCTGAATGTACATGGCGTAACTCAAAAAAGGACTATCCCGGGAACGCTTATCGTGAAAAACGGTGTGATCGGCATGGCATCGGAGTTCATTGTTAAATGTGCCGATCACAATATCAGCATCCCTCGAATTGTATTTCACAATATAGCCGAAACTATAAAAATAAATGTTTCGGCCACTTACACACCTTATAAACCACAAACTAAATAATCCCTGTCATGAAAAAATATTTAACTTTATTAGTTCTGCTCGTAGCAAGCAACTTTTTAATTGCCCAAACAACCGATACCGCTAAAAATGAGAAGAAAGCCAGTTCGATGGATGCTCTGCTTGACTCTGTTAGCACAGACAACAAAACCGATAATGTAGTTATATTTAAAGCAACCAGACTCGTACTATCGCAAAGTACGGAAATGACCAAAAAGAAAAACCTTAACTTTCTGATCATTCACCGTTTTGGTGATGCTGGCGGAGCAAATGGTGGCGGAAAGCTTTATTACGGGCTTGATGATGTGGCAGATGTTTACATTGGTTTTGAATACGGCATTAGCGATAATTTTAATATTGATATTGGTAGAACCACTATTGGCGGCCTTGCCGACCTGGAATTAAAATATGCTCTTTTACACCAGAAAAGCGATAACAGCTCTCCAATAGCCGTTACATTAATTGGTGAGGGCGGAGTAAGGCCTTATGGCTTTGTAACTTACCCAACATTCGGGGATAGGTTATCCTATTTTGGACAAGTTATTTTTGCCCGTAAATTTTCATCGGCCTTTTCATTACAGATAGCACCATCATATGTACGCGATAATTTACCGATGCCAGACGTTACCGGTAATGAACAGCAGTTTTTTTCCTTATCGGGAACCGGTGTTTTAAAGGTATCAAAGCATATGGGTATAATTGTTGATTATGCACACCCTTTTTCATCTTTCAGGCAGCACAATAGCAATTTTTCAAATCCTTTAGGATTTGGCTTGCAGATGGAAACAGGCGGCCATGTATTTACCATTAACTTTACCAACGCACGTGCGATTGACGAGATTAACTATTTAAGCGATACAGAGTCCAAATACTCAAAAGGGCAATTCCGAATTGGATTTACAATCTCAAGAATATTTGATTTTAATCATAATAAATAATGGGTTCTGATCTGGAGTTCAAAAATCACTATAATCAAGTAATTGTTATATCAAGTTTAAGATAGGTTACAAGCTTCGATAACGCGATGTAGTTGTATTAGAACGACCAATTCTCCTTCATTAATAAAATAAAAAAAGAAAATACTTTCAAATTAGAAGTTATTAGTGTTAATTTGACATGTATAACCAATTATACATATACGATTTAACTAAAAACCAAATTAATGTTATTAATAAAGTAACATTGATAAGTTAAATAATTGTTTTATTTACACTATAACTTTGATGCCGGTGGTCAATTCGAGATTATTTTTTACTATTTTATTAGTTTGCTCTGTTAACATTTGTGTTAAAGCACAGGATAATAATGTGGGGTTAACACCCCCGATGGGTTGGAATAGCTATAATTGCTATGGTTCGGCCGTTCACGAGGATGAAGTGAAGGCAAATGCCGACTATGTTGCGCAAAATCTGAAACAACATGGCTGGCAATATATTGTAGTTGACTTTTTATGGGACTTTGATAACCCGCCCGGTAGTAATATCGGCAACCCTTTTCAAAAAAGGCTTGAAGATGGTTCATATATCCCTTGGCTGGCAATGGACCAGTTTGGGAGACTAACACCAAATGTAAATAAATTCCCGTCGGCGTTTGGTGGTAATGGATTTAAGCCCTTGGCTGATTATGTTCATTCATTAGGCTTGAAATTCGGTATTCATGTTATGCGCGGCATTCCAAGGCAGGCGGTATGGGCTAAATCACCTGTTAAAGGAACAAATGGCATTACTGCCGATATGGTAGCGGATACTAATTCGAAATGCCCCTGGATGAACCATATGTATGGGTTGGATATGACCAAGCCGGGTGCGCAAGAATATTTGAATTCGATACTGGACTTATATGCGAGTTGGGGAGTTGATTTTATTAAGGTTGACGATTTATCGAGGCCCTATAGCACTGCCGAGGTAGAAGGTTACCGTAAAGCAATTGACCAATGTGGCAGGGCGATAGTTTTTAGCACCTCACCGGGAGCTACACCTGTTGATAAAGCAGATAACCTAAAACAGAATGCCAATATGTGGCGGGTTGCCGATGACTTTTGGGATGATTGGAAAGCTGTTTTGCAAATGTTTAATTACGGAAAACAATGGGAAGGAATCGGTGGGCCCGGCCATTGGCCGGATTGCGATATGATACAAATAGGAAAGCTATCAAAACGCGGGCCGGTTGGCGAAGAGCGGTACAGCCGCTTTACCCTTGATGAAGAATATTCACATATGACATTCTGGACAATATTTCGATCGCCGTTGATTTTAGGTGGAAACTTACCCGAAAACAGAGAGCAGGAATTAAAATTATTTACAAACGATGAAGTACTGGCCGTAAACCAGCACGGAACTGATCCCCGGCAGCTATATAAGAATAATGACGCAATGGTATGGTATTCACATGTACCTAACAGCAAGGATATTTATGTAGCTTTATTTAACCTGGATGAACAACAACAAACAGTGAGTGTTGATTTTGCCTCGCTCAGACTGAAAGGAAAAATAGCTGTTAGAGATCTTTGGGAAAAAAGAGATATTGGGACATTTAAAAAGGGATATAAAAAAACAATTAACAGGCATGGGGCTGCATTGTTGAAATTAACACTTCTTCGTTAATTTCAACAATTTTTATTATATTGTTTTTATCATTTGGATCTATTTACACATATCATAGTTCCACTCGCTGTTATAACCTGAATAGAACAATTAGAATTTTTCGATGAAGATTTCAAATATCGTTTTTTTCTTTTTTATACTTTTATTTGCGCAAGCGGGGTATGGTCAGTTTAATAATCATCCCCACACCAATGATATTCCCGAACCTAAAAGCTATGCGATAAAAACCTATGATATCAATAGCGGTCTCCCCTCAAACAGTACTACCTGCGCCATTAAAGATAAAGATGGTTTCCTCTGGGTTGGTACAGAAAATGGCCTTTGCCGGTTTGATGGTTATACCTTCAAAATATTTATAAATATTCCGGGCGATAGCACCAGCCTTACCAACAACTATATTAATACTATAATTGAGGATAAAAAAGGAAGGATTTGGGTAGGCACACTTGACGGGCTAAATTTATTTGATCCCCTTACAGAAAAGTTTAAAAGGTTTAGTCATCAGGACCACGTTGCCGCATCATTAAGCAACAATAAAATATGGTCGTTACTGGCAGACAAAGACAATAATATATGGATCGGCACAGATGATGGTTTTGACCGGTTTGTTGAGAAAACCAAGAATTTTGAAATCTTTCAGCCCAATGCATCTGATGCGGATGCGATGAAAGGCAAGTCAGTTAATTCAATAATTGAAGATCACGAGAATAATCTTTGGCTGGGTAACTGGGGTGGTGGCTTAAATAAATTCAATAAATACACCAAAAAGTTTGTTAGTTTCCCTCAAGTTCAAAAAGCAAATGAAAAAAATCCGAACGACGTTTGGAACCTTTGCATGGATGAAGATGGGGATATTTGGCTAGGTACTTATTGGAAAGGGTTATTTAAGTTTGAAGTTAAAACAAATAAGTTCACCTCTTATACATCTCCCAATAACGGAAATAAAGGTGTTTTCAGAATTTTAAATTTAGGCCATCACTTAATGGTTTTGGGGGGCGATGATGGTTTCTACTGGTTTAATTCATCAAACAATACCTGGCAAAAAATAAATAATTTAACAAGCTTTCAACAAGCGGGCATATTTCGTGATAACAACGGCATCATCTGGATCTGCTCGATGGAAGGTTTAACCAAATTAGATAGTAAGCAATACAAATTCGCATTCTATCCATTTTCAAATGACAGGCGGCTTATAAAAAGCATTGTAATTAAAAACAATGTTGTTTGGGTAGGAACAAACAATGGGCTAACAGCTATCCAATTAAATACAAACGTATCCAAAACTTTTTTGCACTCCATTGCTGCCAATAGCATTGGCAGCAATGCGATAAATAGGTTGTATTTGGACGCTAAAGGTAAGCTATGGGATTTGACAGAGTTTGGATTTGACGAGTATGATGATCAAACCGGAAAGTTTACGCACCATTCCCATCACTCAAGCTTAGGTGCCTTTTTTAATGAAGATGTGTTTAGGGATATTTTAGAAGTAACGCCAGGTAATTACTGGCTAGCCACTGATGCCGGGGTTAAAATTTATCATAGCCAATCTAACACCTTTAGCCACTATTTTAATCAGAAAGATAAGCCGTATACATTAAGCAATAATCATTTGTATTGCCTGTTAAAAGATGCAGATAATGATATTTGGATTGGTACCGAAGGCGGTGGTTTAAACAGGTTTGTGCAGTCATCTCAAAGGTTTTATAACTATCTGGCAAATGATAAAAAAAGCGGGAGCATCAGTAATAATGACATCCATAACATATTTCTCGACTCTCATAAAAATGTTTGGATTTGTACGCAAGATGGTTTAAATAAATATGTTAAGCGTACTAACTCCTTCCTGGTTTTTTCGAAGAAGGATGGATTTGCCAGTAACGTATTTAAACAGATGGTTGAAGACGAGAAAGGAAATTTGTGGATTGTAACTGAAACCGGTGTGTCGTGTATAGATCCTCGAACAATGAAGGTAATAAACTTTGATGAGGGCGATGGCGTGTTTGTAAACTCAGTGATATGCAAAGTAAATGATCATCAAATATTGTTAGGTGGCAATAAAGGACTGGTATCCTTTGATCCACTAAGCATTAATTATAATAAGGTTGCACCACCTGTATATTTCTCCGATTTGCAGGTATTCAATAAATCTGTTATCCCAGATAGTAATGGCCCGCTTAAGGAACCTATTCAAAATGCGAAAAAAATAGTTTTGAGCTATAATCAGAGTGTTTTTTCGATTGGGTTTGTGGCCCTTAATTATACCCATACTGAAAAGAATAACTATGCTTATAAACTGGAAGGTTTTGATAAAAAATGGAATTATATTGGTGAACAGCGTAAAGCAGCCTATACTAATTTAAACCCGGGTAAATATATTTTTCGTGTTAAGGCATCCAATAATGATGGTATATGGAATGATCAGGGAAAATCATTGATTGTTATTATAACCCCACCGTGGTATCTTACCTGGTGGGCTTATATTATTTATATTTCGTTATTTGGTGCTGCGGTTTATGGATATATCTTTTATAATGAACGGCAGGCTAAACTAAAATACGAGGTTAAACTGGCCCATATTGAAGCGGAAAAGGAAAAAGAGCTGCATGAAAAAAAAATATCTTTCTTCACCAATATCTCGCATGAGTTCAGGACACCGTTGACCATGATTATTAACCCGTTGAAGGAGATCTTATATACGGGAGGAAATGATGTTGATCAACAGAATCTTAATACGATAAATCGAAACGCTAAGCGCCTGTTGAGTTTGGTAGATCAGTTGTTATTATTCAGAAAGGCGGATGTAGATGCGGATGAACTGAAGTTGGCAAAAATTAATATTGCTGATTTAAGCAAGGAGGTTTTTTTATGCTTTTCACATCAAACACGTATAAAGAAACTGGAATTTGAATACACTTGCGCCCAGGAAAGTATAGAACTGATAGCCGACCCTGAAAAGATAGAGATAGTTCTATTTAATCTGCTGTCCAACGCGGTTAAATTCACTGAGCCTGGCGGGAAAGTGGAGATGAGTGTAAGCCAGACAGATGATCACGTTAACATACAGGTGAGAGATACCGGGTGTGGTATAGTACAAACAGCCGGGGATAAACTTTACCATAAATACTATCAGGAATATCAGCAGAATACATTATCAAAGGGTGGCTTGGGTATAGGGCTGTTCCTGGTTAAAAACTATACATCACAACATGGCGGGAAGATAACTTATGAAAGCGAGGTAGGAAAAGGAACAATTTTTAGTCTTGAACTGCCAAAAGGAATGGCGCATCTAAAACCGACAGCAATAATAGATGAGGCCCCCCAAAGGTCCATATTTTTTAATGAGTTGATGGAAGAAGAAGCCGAAGATGGCTTGCCTGTTGTATTTGATACTGCTCAACCTGCTGCTACAGAAATTACCTCAGATTTTAAATCAATACTCATTATTGAGGATAATAAGGAGATAAGCGATTATATTAAACAAGTTTTTGTAGCTGAATATATTGTATATGAAGCTGATAATGGCGAATCTGGTTTAAAAATGGTGACTGAGCTGATGCCCGACATTATTATTAGTGATGTAATGATGCCTGGCATTAGTGGAATAGAATTATGCACACGTATAAAAGAGAATCCAGAGCTCAATCATATACCAGTTATCCTGCTTACAGCAATCACTTCGCCCGAAATAAAACTGAAGGGTGTTGAAGGAGGTGCTGACGATTATATCAGCAAGCCATTCGAAAAGGAAATGCTCATAGCACGTGTAAAGGCGCTATTAAAAACGAGGAATAACCTTCAACGATATTTTTTCAATGAGATTACCTTAAAACCTAATAATCTTAAAATTTCGCAGGAGTATAAAGAGTTTCTGCAAAAATGCCTTGATATAGTTGAGCATCATTTAAGCGATTCAGACTTTAGTATTAAAACCCTTGCTAATGAGATCGGCATGAGCCACTCTAATGTATATAGGAAAATTAAATCCATTTCGGGGCAGTCGGCCAATGGCTTTATTCGTTTTATTCGGTTAAGAAAAGCAGCCGAGTTATTTTTAACTACAGATAGTACAGTTGCCGAAGCGGCCTATAAAGTAGGGTTTAACGATCTTAAATATTTTCGTGAACAGTTCAGTAAATTGTTTGGTTTAAACCCATCTGATTATATTAAGAAATTCCGGGATTCTTTCCATAAAGACCAAACGATGAATCGTGATGTCCTGAAAAAGGACAAAAATACCCAGATTTAGTAAAATACCCTAAAAAGGGTGATTTAAGTATTTTTTGCTGAATTACCCCCAGTCAATTGCAGAGTTTACCCCTCATGTATCTCTTTAAAATCGTTCATCTTAGCATTCCAATTAACCAGTTAAAGCCGTTTACGTTTCAAATCATCCAAACAATTGGCAAGCAAAAAGATGAATTCTTTTTTCGCTAATTGGATAACATGCTACAAGCTAACCGGCGAAAAACTATAAACCAATTATTAATAAATTATGAAATCAACTTTACAAATCACGTACTCCCCGCACAGGAAAAAATTCCCCGGTCGTTTACGCTTGCTTACCGTTATGGTAATAGCCTGCGGCGTCACCTGTGTGCAACCGGTATTAACCCTTGCCGCTAACAAAATTTCAAAAGAGGTTGCCAGCGTTCGCGTAAATGGCCAGGTAACCGATGAGAAAGGCGCCCCGTTAGCCGGCGTAAGTGTATCCCTTAAAGGCACCGCAATTGGTGCAAGTACTGATAAGGACGGTAACTTCTCTATCAACGTACCGGATGCATCTGCAGGTACATTGATATTTAGCTATGTAGGCTACCTGAACAAAGAGGTTGCCCTAAATGGCCAAACTAATATAAAGATAGGTCTGCAGGTTGATCCTAAGTCGCTTAATGAGGTAGTTGTAGTGGGTTATGGTACTCAGAAAAAAGTAACCTTAACCGGTTCCATTTCTGTTATTAAAGGAGGCGATATGGTAAAAAGTCCTGAGCCCGATCTTTCCAATTCATTTGCTGGTCGTGTGTCGGGTGTTGTTGCCAATAACACTTCTGGTGAGCCTGGTTATGATGGTTCGAACATTGTAATAAGGGGGCTTGCAACTTATGGCAGTACCAGTGTACTGGTAGTTGTGGACGGAGTACCCGGGCAGATCGGTGGCTTGGAGCGCCTTGATCCAAACGATATTGAAAGTGTGTCAATATTAAAAGATGGAAGTGCAGCTATATACGGCAGCAGGGCGGCTAACGGTGTTATCTTAATTACCACCAAACACGGTAAAACGGGTAAGCCTACAATTTCTTATAGCTTTAATCAAGGTTTTGATTCGCCTACGCGCTTACCCAAAATGGCCGATGCCGCTACTTATGCGCAGATTGTTAATGACATCAATTACTACGACTCGCCAACCGGTGGTATGAATCAGGTATACAGTGATGCGCAAATACAAAAATTCAGAGATGGTTCTGATCCTATTAATTACCCGAACACCAATTGGGAAAAACTGACCTTGAAAAATGTGACTCTTCAAAATCAGAACAGCCTAACATTATCGGGCGGGTCTGATGATGTGAAATATTTTACGTCGGTAGGAACGTTATACCAGGATGGTCTTTATAAAGATGGTGCTACTAATTATCATCAATATAACTTCAGGTCAAATATTGATGCTAATGTTTCCAAGAGATTTAAAATCGGGCTATCACTGTCGGGAAGGGAAGAAGACCGTCAGTACCCCATAGCTAGCGCAGCTACCGTTTTTCGCGGAATCTACAGGTCATATCCAACTTCAGCAGGTTTTTACCCGAATGGTTTGCCTACTACAGGGATTGACCAGGTAAACCCGGCACTTGTTGGAACCAGTATTGGTGGAACTAACATAAACCCAACATTAACCTTTAACGGTATTTTAAAAGCCAGTTATGATATACCAGGTGTTGACGGACTTTCTCTTGATGGTTTTTATTCAGTAGATAAATCGGGAAGTTCCGACAAAGCTTTTTCTGTTCCTTATACTGTTTACAGCTATAACAGCGCTACTAATATCTATACACCCAGTATTGAAGGTGGCGGGCCGAATGGTTTGGCCTCTCTTTACCAATCTCAACTTAATGAATCTTTAATAACCTCAAATATAAAATTGAATTATGCAAGGCAATTTGGTAAGCATGATGTAAGCGCATTTGTGGGTTATGAGCAAAGTAAAACCACTTATAGTTTCTTTTGGGCCCAAAGAAATGATTTCCCAACAGCTACTACCCCCGAGCTATCCGAAGGTGGGACTGCTGCCTCAGATGCCACTAACGGTGGTAGCAGCAGCGATAATAACGGAAACTTTGATTATACCCGTCAAAGCGTAATTAGCAGGCTGGCGTACAATTATGATGAAAAATATTTGCTGGAAGGTCAGTTTCGTGCTGATGGTTCTTCTTTGTTTGCGTCGGGGCATCAGTGGGGTTATTTTCCTTCAGTTTCTGCAGGTTACCGCATTTCTAAAGAAAATTGGTTTGCCGACAATTTCAAGTTCATCAATGATTTGAAGGTTAGGGCCTCTTATGGTGTTTTAGGTGATGATTTGGTTGGAGCCTACCAATATTTTGATAACTTCTCTTTTAGTAACTATTTTGTATCAGATAATGGTTCAGGTGCTGCTGTTCAGCCCGGTATTAATTTAACCAAGCTAGAAAATGTTAATGCTACCTGGGAAACCTCTAAGAAAACAGATATAGGTATTAATGCGGTTTTCTTAAACAACTTTACATTAGAAGCTATTTATTTCAGGCAGGTAAGGTCAAACATACTCACTGCTCCAAGTGCTTCTATTCCGGCAACATCCGGCATTGTAAATCCATATACTTATAATATTGTGCCTGACGAAAATATTGGCAAGGTAAACAGCAATGGTTTTGAAGGTACATTGGCCTATAATCATCCAGGTAAGTTTAGCTGGGGGGTATCAGGCAATTTTACTTATGCCAAAAGTAAAATCATTTATGTAGATCAGGCAGCCGGTACCTTATCCTACCAGTCGCAAATAGGCGGGCCTTTAAATAATTATTTATTGTATAAGGCAATCGGTATTTTCAGGTCGCAGGCGCAGCTAAACAGCACTCCACACGTACCCGGTGCACAGGTGGGTGATTTGATCTATGCAGATATTAATCACGATGGGCAAATAACAGCTGCTGACCAGATCAGAACTAAATATGGAAATATACCACAAATAGTATACGGCCTTACTTTAAATGCCAGCTACAAACATTTTGATGTAATGGCTTTATTCGCGGGTCAGGCAGAAGTAAGCCAGTACGTATTACCTGAATCTGGAACAATTGGTAACTATTATAGCTCATGGGCTAACAATGCATGGAGCCCGACAAATCCAAACGGAACTTATCCCCGCGTTTCTGACAGGGCCTCTGATGCTGTAAGTGGTGGTTCGTTTCCAAGTACATTTTGGCTTAATAATGCTGCGTTTACAAGGTTGAAGAATGCGCAATTAGGTTATACATTCCCATCATCTTCGGTTTCCAGATTACATATTTCAGCATTAAGGGTATTTGTAGGCGGATTTAACTTGTTTACCCTTACCAAGGTGAAGGATTATGATCCTGAAGGAACCAGCAGTACCGGGCAGTTCTACCCCGAGCAAAAAATTATTAACGTAGGCGTAAATGTTAAATTATAAAATCGATACAATGAAACCGATAAAAAAATTATCCTGCTGTGTAGTCCTTGTCGGACTGTTGTTTTCAGCTTGTAAAAAGGATTTTCTAACTACAACCCCAACCGATAGGTTAACTACTTCATCAATCACATCCGATACCTCATTATTTGAAGCTTACGTAATAAACAGGTATTTAGGAGAGCAAATAGGCGTTAATGAAGGTGAGGGATCGCCTCCGGGATTTGGACGTGGTTTTGAATATGCTATGGCCAGTTCAGTTACCGATGAGTCTATGTATAATACTGATAATGGTTCATGGTTAATTGAACAAGGACAAATGGCGGCAAACAATACAGGCTTTTTGGGCACGCTATGGGCACGCAGTTACGCAGGCATACGCGATTGTAATTATGCACTGAGCCTATTAGCTAACATTAATATGAGCCAGGCCCATAAAAACCGGCTTATAGGTGAACTTGAATTTATACGTGCCTACAGGTATCAGGATTTGATCCGTAACTATGGCGGAGTTGTACTGATTGGAGATCAAGTTAGCGAGTTAACTGATAATTTGCAAAATCCGGCACTTTTTAAACGTGCAACTATTGCGGAATCCATTGCCTATGCAACAGCGCAGCTTGACGACGCGGCAGCAAAATTGCCTTTAAATAATAGTGCTACATGGGCATTGGGCAGGGCTACCGAAGGTGCTGCATTGGCGCTTAAATCAAGGTTGTTATTATATGCAGCCAGCCCTTTATATGCAGCAGGTACCTGGCAGGCAGCAGCTGCAGCTGCAAAAGCGGTAATGGATCTGGGGAAATATTCGCTATCTCAGAACGGATATGGACAGCTGTTTTTATCGCCTAATGACAATGAGATCATTTTCGAGCGCTTATTTGTAGTAAATACCGCCCGCCACGTTTGTTTGGAAATAGCAAATGGCCCGAATGGCTACGACGGTTGGGCAGGGAATACGCCATATCAAAATTTGGTGGATGCTTATCAGATGAGCAACGGCAAAGCTATTACTGATCCTACATCTGGCTATGATCCTCAAAACCCTTATGTTAACCGCGACCCACGTTTCTACGCCACTATACTTTATAATGGTGCACCGTACAGAAATAGTACAGTACAGGTATTTATCCCTGGCGGAAAGGATAGCAACCAAGGGCCATCAAACTGGAATGCCAGCCAAACAGGGTATTACCTGAAAAAATTCATGAATGACAGTTATCCTATTGATAACCCATGGAGCGTAGCAGGTGGGCAACCATGGATTTACATGCGTTATGCCGAAATATTGCTCAATTATGCGGAAGCACAAAATGAAGCTTCGGGTCCGGATGCGACTGTTTACGCTGCGATCAATAGCATCAGAGCAAGGCCATCTGTGAATATGCCGGCTTTACCGGCCGGATTATCACAAACTGATATGCGGACAGCTATTCAAAACGAAAGACAAATTGAGCTTGCTTTTGAAGAACACCGTTTTTACGATGTACGCAGGTGGAAAATTGCCATGCAAACTGAAAATGTACCGGCCTATGGCATTAGCGTAACCGTTAACGCTGCAAACCCATCAGGTTATACTTATACAAGGAAAATAGCACTTGCTAACCGTTCTTTTCTGCCGCAACATTACTGGTTGCCGATACCATTAACTGAAATACAGGCATCAAACGGACAGCTTCAACAAAATCCCGGCTATTAATATCACTAAGCGGACTGTTTCAATACAGTCCGCTTAATACAATAAGGTTTAACCAAATATTAAAATTTAAAAAATAAACACGATGAAAAGAATTGTTTTTTTGATTTTAGCAGTGGTATTATTCATGGTATCTTGTAAAAAGGATGCAGTTAATAAACAAACCACTGAAACGGTAACCACTAAAAAGGTAATCAACAGCTCGTTAAGTTCAACAGCCGGCAACGCGCTGATAGGTGTTAACTGGGCCTGTACGGCCGATAATTTTAGCGATACTATATTAGTATTAAGCGGCCTTTTATCAACTGATAGTTATGCAACCGTATCTGCAAAAACAAATGCGATAGTTTCAGGTATACAAGCAAATACGGGGGCTAATACCATACGTATTCCTGCTAATTATTCAACAACATCACAAGCCTGGTGGAACTCCTATACAGCAGTAATAGACGAGGCCACCAGCAAGGGTATGAATGTGATTATAGGATACTGGGAAGGGGCCTCATCCGAAGATGGTACAATTGATAACACTACGCAGTTTTGGGCAATGTGGCAAACAATTGTAAACAAATATGCGAGTAACTCCAGGGTGTACTTTGAAATTTTTAATGAACCGCATGGTTATACCCTATCTGCCTGGACAACCATTTGCGCGCAATGGCTAAGTAACTATCCTTCTGTACCGCAGGGAAGGATTTTAATTGACGGAACTTCCTACGCACAAGATATTACCGGTGTGGGGGCGGATAGCCGTTTTACGAACTGCTTATTATCCATACATGATTATACCTTTTTTAGCAATGGCACATTAACTACAGCCGCGCAATGGGAAAGCAGATTGGGTGGAAATGTAGGTAGTTACGGTAACCGTGCTGTATTAACCGAGTTTGGCGATACCATGAATATCGGCATAAATTACACGGGTGCAATTGGCGGCAGTGTTGATATAGCCTACCTGCAGGGTTTAACCAACGAGGTGCGTATTCTAGGAATGGGCAGTATTTACTGGCCGGGTGTACGTACAGGGGATAGCTACGCTATGGAGCAACTTGGCGGCTCGGGTACTAGCCTCACTCTTTCAAACACTAATGCTTCGGGCTTAAGCCGCTTGCAATATGGCTGGGGTGTAGGCACCGGTGGTACCGACGTTTTTTATACCGGTGCTTATTACCGATTTTTGAATCTTAATAGCGGAGAAGCGCTCGATGTAAACGGGGCATCCACAGCCAGCGGCGCAAGCATTATTCAATGGCCACAAAATGGCGGCAATAATCAGCAATGGGTAATTACTAATAATGGGAGTGGTTACTACGAGATAACTAACCGTAACAGCGGGGATGCACTTGATGTAAACGGCGCATCAACAACCAGCGGTGCAGGTGTAATTCAATGGCCATGGAGTGGGGGTAACAACCAGCAATGGGCGCTTACCTCAGTTTCAACAGGTATTTATAAAGCTACCAACCGCAATAGCGGAATGATGCTGGATGTAAGTGGCGCGTCAACTGCCAATGGGGCAGGTATCATCCAATCGCCATGGACTGGTGGTAACGATCAGCAATGGCAAATTGTACAACAATAAATAAGCAGGCGGCCATCACAGGTATAGCATGTGATGCCCGCTTTTTAAGAATGATGGTAAATATTATTATAAAAAAAATTACTCCGGCAATTATAATATTCATACTATATTGTGGTTTTACAAAAGGCCAGGATAGTGTGGTTTCTGTAAATATCGATCTGTCAAGAACCTATCAGCATATAGATAATTTCGGTGCTTCAGATGCATGGTCGTGCCAGTTTATTGGCAATTGGCCAAAAGAAAAAAAGAATAAAATAGCAGATTTGCTTTTTAGTAATGATACGCTTGCCGATGGTTCACCCAAAGGTATTGCATTATCATTATGGCGGTTCAATATTGGTGCCGGGAGTGCAGCTCAGGCTGATAAAAGCGGCATTAAAGATGAATGGCGCCGGGCCGGATCGTTTTTAAATATAGATGGCACCTACAACTGGAAAAACCAGGCAGGGCAGTTGTGGTTTTTAAAAGCCGCTAAGGAGCGGGGCATTAAGCAATTTATCGGTTTTGTAAACAGCCCCCCGGTAAATTTCACATTAAATGGCAAGGCATATGCTACTAACGGGAAAACCAATCTTGCCGCTGCTCAATATAGTGCGTTTGCCAATTACTTGGCAGCTGTAGTAAAAGGGGTTAGTGAGAATAGTGGGGTTCAACTTAACTATATCAGCCCTTTAAATGAACCTCAATGGGATTGGAGTGACGGTGGCCAGGAAGGATGCCCATATACCAATACTGAAATAGCTGGCCTGGTACGATCAATCGATAAAAGTTTCACTCAAAATAATGTTCAGTCAAAAATATTAGTTTCAGAAGCAGGTAGTATTAATTACCTGTTTTCAGCAGCAAATAAACCGGATAAGGGAAATCAGATCAATGCTTTTTTTAAACAGACTTCGCCTGATTATATTGGAGGTTTAAAAAATGTAGATAATGTTATTATAGGGCACAGCTATTTTACTACTTCGCCCATTTCATCAGCTATAAAATTACGGCGGCAGCTTGCTGAAAATGTAAGTGATGTTGCCGGACTATCTTTTTGGGAATCTGAATACTGTATACTAGGCGATAATGCCGGTGAAATTGATGGTAATAAACGTGATCTGGGGATTGATGCTGCCTTATATCTCGCAAGAGTTATCCATACTGACTTAACTGTAGCTAATGCATCGGCATGGCAGTGGTGGACGGCGATTTCTCCTTTTGATTATAAGGACGGGCTTATTTATGTAGATAAGAACAAAACCGATGGAAATTACTACACCAGCAAAATGCTTTGGGCTATGGGTAATTATAGCCGGTTCATCAGGCCGGGGGCAATACGGGTTGATGCAAATATTGCTGGAGAACCTGCGATAAAAAGCCCGTTGCTTATTTCTGCTTTTAAAGAAGGTAAAAAGCTTACCATGGTTATTATCAATAACAACGCTGAAAATATAGCTATCCATTTAAATACAGCCACTAACAGGATAACGAACGTTAGGGAATTTGCCACATCCGCATCGGCAAACTTGCATGCAGAAACGCTGACTGATGCAGAAAATGCTATACCGATCACGGGTAGATCAATTACCACCATAACCGGAATTATTCAATAGTATATCCACATGTTTATGAAAAATAGTAAACTCTGTATCTTTTATCTGTTCATTATCTTGCTGTTCCCCCAGGCATTAAAGGCACAAAATACAATTGGATCTCCCATTTTATTTAATGATGCCTGGCTATTTCATAAAGGTGATGTTACCAGTGGCGACACAGGCGGACCTGTGGGTATACCATGGAAAACGATACAGTTGCCGCATGACTGGAGTATTGAAGGCCCTTTTAGTGAGGATTGGGCCAGCGCAACGGGTTATTTACCGGGTGGCATAGGTTGGTATAAAAAAATCTTTACAGCTAATAAAAGCTGGGCTGCCAAACAAGTATACATATACTTTGATGGGGTATACAAAAATAGTAAGGTATGGATAAATGGTCATTATTTGGGTAAAAGGCCAAATGGCTTTATCCCGTTTCAATATGAAATATCGCCATATCTAAACTATAAAGGGGAGAATACGCTGACGGTTAAGGTGGATCATAGCGAATTTGCTGATTCAAGATGGTACACAGGATCGGGTATTTACCGTAATGTTTATCTCATTGTTAAAAATCCGGTACATATTGGGTTATGGGATGTGGCGTTTACAACTCCCAAAGTATCTGCCAACAAATCTTCAATGAAAGTTAAGGTAACGGTTACTAATAGTAAAGCTTTAACAGCAAATGTAAATCTTAAAATTAACCTGCTGGATTCGGCAGGAAGGGTTGTCGCGACAGCTCAAAAACCTCTTGTCGCTAAAAAAGGTGAAAATGAAATTACTTTTAATAGCCAGGTAACATCAACCCACTTATGGAGTGTTGAGCGCCCATACTTATATCAATTACAGGTACAGGTATTGCAAAATGGTAAATTGATTGATCAGGTAAACCAGCAGGCAGGCATCCGCAGTATTCGGTTTGATAAGGATAAAGGATTCTTTCTAAATGATAAAAGCACCAAAATAAAAGGCGTATGTATTCATGATGATGCAGGTGCATTGGGTGTTGCAGTCCCTGAAGAAGTTTGGGTACGCAGGCTCAAAGTGTTAAAAGAAGCGGGCGTAAACGCGCTTCGCCTGAGCCATAACCCGCATGCCGACTATTTATACAAACTAGCTGATGAAATGGGCTTTTTAGTAATGGATGAAGCCTTTGATGAATGGGAAATAGGCAAAAATAAATGGGTGAAGGGATGGAATGTGGGTACACCATCAAAAGACGGTTACCATGAATATTTTAAAGAATGGGCTGATCGTGATTTGCGCGATATGATTTTGCGCGGGCGTAATCATCCGTCTATTATTATGTGGAGCATCGGGAATGAAATCGATTATCCGAATGATCCTTATAGTAATGAGATATTAAATACAGGTATAAATCCTCAGATATATGGTAAGGGTTATTTGCCGGATCATCCGGCAGCCAGCGGCCTTACAGTTATTGCCAGGCAATTAGTTAAAACGGTAAAATCAGTCGACCAATCACGGCCGGTTACCGCAGCATTGGCGGGCGTAGTAATGTCAAATGAAGTTGGTTACCCCGAAGTGCTGGATATTGTGGGATATAATTACCAGGAATACCGGTACCCGGAAGACCACAAGAAATATCCGGAGCGGGTTATCTATGGTAGTGAGAATGGTATGAAAAAGCAAGCCTGGGATGTGGTTGACAGCAGCGACTACATTTCGGCCCAATTTCTATGGACGGGTATTGATTATATGGGGGAGGCTGGTAAGTGGCCGCAACGAAGTAGTGGTGCTGGATTGCTCGATCTTGCTGGATTTAAAAAACCGGAATATTATTACAGGCAAAGCTTATGGGCAGATAAACCCATGGTATACATTGCAGGCCGGGAAATCATAGCAGCAGATAGTACCCATCGTTGGCGCCGGGAGCTTGCAGCTACATGGAACTGGCCGTTGGCTAGTAAAATAGCTATTGAGTGTTATACAAATTGCCAGGAAGCCGAGCTGTTTTTGAATGGACAGTCACTGGGTAAAAAATCAATAACGGAAGCAAAAGGCCAGATCCTACACTGGGATGTGAATTATCAGCCTGGCGAATTATTAGTTAAAGGATACAATAACGGTGTTGAGGTTAGCAGCAACGCCATCAAAACATCGGGAGATGCAACAAAAATTAACGCTATTGCCAATCAAACTTTATTCAAACATAATACAAAAGGATTAAGCCAGATTGAAATACAGATAACAGATGCTGACGGCAATCCGGTATATAATTCAGCTGATGAAATTAAGGTTGAAGTTGTGGGCCCCGGCAGGTTACTAGGGGTGGAGAGTGGCAGCCTGAGCAGCCACGAGGACTATCAATCAAATAAAAGAAATGCTTTGCATGGTCGCTTACTTGCTTACGTGCAAACCAGCGGCAACCCCGGTAAAATACAGGTAAATATCAGTTCAAAAAATCTTAAACCAGTAACTGTTTTACTAACAGTTCAATAAAATAATACAACAGTAATAATTATTAATATATAGTATCCTTCCACATGATCTTTAGAAAATCACTCATTTTATCTTTTATACTTCTCTTAAATCTTAGTCTCAAAGCCCAAAAAGTAACACATATATTTACTTTGGGCGATTCCGCATTCTTACTTGATGGGAAACCCTTCCAGATGATATCCGGCGAGATGCATTATCCCCGTGTACCCCGCGAGGCCTGGCGGGCGCGTATGAAAATGGCAAAAGTCATGGGCTTAAACACCATAGGTACCTATGTATTCTGGAACCTGCATGAACCGCAGAAAGGGAAGTTTGATTTCAGTGGAAATAATGATGTGGCAGAATTTGTTAAAATAGCTAAAGAAGAAGGTTTATGGGTGATACTAAGGCCTAGCCCATATGTATGCGCCGAATGGGAATTTGGTGGCTATCCGTACTGGCTGCAAAATGAAAAAGGGTTAGTAGTGCGTAGTAAGGAGGAAAAATATCTTAAGGAATATGAAACCTATATAAAGGAAGTAGGTAAGCAACTGGCCCCGCTACAGGTAAACCATGGCGGTAACATTTTAATGGTGCAAATTGAAAACGAATATGGTTCTTATAGCAACGACAAAGAATATCTGGCTATTAATCAACGCTTGTTTAAGGAGGCTGGTTTTGATGGATTATTATACACCTGTGATCCTCCGGCTGCAATAGCAAACGGACATCTACCCGGATTGTTGCCCGCTATAAATGGCATTGATGATGTGGCAAAGGTGAAGAAAATGATTAGTGAAAACCATGATGGTAAAGGGCCTTTTTATATTGCTGAATGGTACCCGGCATGGTTTGACTGGTGGGGCACTGCTCACCATACCATATCCGCCGAAAACTATACTGGAAGATTGGATAGTGTTTTATCAGCAGGTATATCCATCAATATGTACATGTTTCATGGCGGTACTACCAGAGGCTTTATGAATGGTGCTAATTATGATGATAGCCACCCTTATGAGCCGCAGGTTAGCAGTTATGATTATGATGCGCCTTTGGATGAAGCCGGGAATGCCACGCATAAGTTTATGCTGTTCAGGCAGGTAATCGCCAAATATCTACCTGCGGGACAAACGCTGCCGCCAGTGCCTGCCGCCAAATCAACCATCGCCATAAATGATATTAAGTTGAACAGATCAGCCGGAATACTGGATATTTTGCCGAAGCCTGTTTTAAACAAAACACCCTTAACTTTTGAAGACCTAAACCAGGATTATGGATTTGTCTTATATCATACAGTTTTAAGCGGTGGTAAAACCGGCATTCTAAAACTAAATGAACTGAGGGATTATGCCGTAATAATGATAAATGGGGAGGCAGCAGGAGTGCTTGATCGCAGGCACAATCAGGATAGTATTGAATTGACATTACCAGTAGGCAAGGTAAAGCTGGATATTTTGGTTGAAAATCTGGGGCGTATAAATTTCGGTCCGTATCTGCTCAAAAACAAAAAGGGAATAACAGAAAATGTAAAGTTTGGCGGACAGGAGATCTATAATTGGACGATGTATAGTTTCCCGTTTAGCGAGGTAAACAGCGGAACAATCTATAAAGAAAAAATATCAGGAAATACACCTGTTTTGAGAAAAGGGACGTTCAGCCTTTCAAAAGTTGCAGATACCTACCTGGATATGCGTAAGTGGGGGAAAGGTGTGGTTTGGGTTAACGGGCACAACTTAGGAAGGTACTGGTCGGTGGGTCCTCAACAAACCCTTTATTTACCGGCAGAATGGCTGAAAGAGGGGAATAATGAAATTGTTGTATTTGAATTGCTAAAAAGCCGAGTGAGCAGCTTAAGCAGTAGAAAAACGGCTATCCTAAGTGAATTGCAATAAACTTCAACTAAAGCTATATTATTCGTATGTAAATAAAGGTTTCACAAATTTGGAAACTGTACCGAAGCAACTATTCTACAATGTTAATAGTGTTGCTTGCATTGTCCGCAGTTTGTATTTAAGTTTATTACTGTTGAGTTAACCTACCTAATGTCGTTCCAATCGTCTGTGCGGAACGGCGACGCTGGTAGTTTTTCTCCATTATATAAATTGCAAATGGGGTTGTTTGCCCATGCATATCGTACAGCCACAGGGTTTACAACATAGCTACTATTTACTATTACTTTATTCCCTACTATAATAGCCTGGGCGGGGTAGAATTTTTTGTCAGCGCCTGCTATGGTAAATCCTTTAAGAGTATCACCGTTTGCAAGTAGGCCATTATCGGTATGAGTAAATTTTAGTTCAATTTTATTGCCGATAATTACTTGTGATTTATAGATCGGACCTGAGTAAGAGATATTTTCGCCATATGTTTTTGCCCGCGCTATTAATGCCAAACGTCGGCCGGTTTCCTGTTTGTTTTGGGGATGTATGCGGTTGGCATCGCCAATATCAATGGTGACAGCCATCCCTGTATTAGGTACAGCTAGTGTGCTTAATTGCGCATCGCGTAAGGCGGCCCAATCAGCAGCTGGTGGCTGGTCGGTGGCAGCATAATTGGCTATCTGCACAAAATAAAACGGAAAATTGCCTTGATTCCATTTCTTTCGCCAATCATTAATTAATAGTGGGAAAAGCTGGCGGTATTGTATGGCCCTATCGGCATTACTTTCGCCCTGGTACCATATTACCCCTTTTATGGTATAAGGTAAAATAGGGTTTATCATGGCATTATAAATAAGCGTTGGCCGGTTAGGGCTGTTTGATTGAGCAGGTGGTTGTGGTAATAATGTAAGCAAATTGGCTTTGTGATAAACCCATTGACCAGCCAGATCAATTTGGCCAATAGTATCAGTAGCTAATGACAATTGCAGGGGACCTTTGTTTATTCCGCCAAGGCCGCCATTATCAAAAACGCGGATGGCAATGGTATTTTCGCCTGATTTTACCAGTTTGCCGGGAATGGTATAGCTGCGTTTATAAATAAATAGCTCAGTATGACCTATTTCAGCTCCGTTAAAATAAGAAACATCGTAATCATCAATGCCGCCCATGTTTAGTTTTAAGTCCTTGCCAGCCCAAGCTGCGGGAATGGTAACCTTTTTTCTGAACCACATTGTACCATCATAATTAGGAACTCCGGCTTGCTCCCAGTAGGTAGGTAAACTCATTTTTGGCCATGCGGAATCGTCAAAATCAGGCTCAGCCCAGCGTAATTTACCTTGCTGAAAGCTAGGATCCTTTGCGTTTATTGAATCGATCCAACCTCTTAATTCTTTTTGATAATGGGCATCAAGTTTTTCCTGCGTAATGCCGCCTTCAATAGCATTTAAGAAAGGAGCAAAAGCAGGTATTGTTTTTAAAGCACTACCGCTGGTCCAGGCTTCAGCAACGGTACCACCCCAAGTGCTATTGATAATACCGATGGGGATATGTTTATCTATAAATAAATTCTTCGCAAAAAAATAAGCAACAGCCGAGAAATTACGAACGGTTTGTGGGTTGCATACTGTCCAACCGCCATTGGTTTGCACATTGGTAAGGGGTGTAAAGCTAGTTTTGTTATCAATTTTCAGCATCCGTATTTCGGGATAATTAGTGGCATCAGCCAACTCATACCTCAGGTTTAACACGTCGCCATAAAAGCCGGTTAGCGGCATCTCCATGTTTGACTGTCCTGAGCATACCCAAACCTCGCCTATCAAAATGTTTTTCAATATTGTTATGTTGCCATCATTAAAGGTAATAGTGTAGGGGCCGCCGTAAGTTGGAGTGCTTACTCTTATTTTCCAGTTACCATCTGCACCACCAATAACTTTATAAGTTTTGTCATTCCATGATGTTATTATAGTAAAGCTTTTACCCGGGGTTTGGGCTCCCCAAAGGTTTACCATTGTTTGCTGTTGTAAAACCATGTTATCATTAAAACAGGCGGGCAGCACAATTTGAGCACAGCTCACATTAATAATACAAAGAAATAAGCTGAGAATTGATATTCTACTGATAAGCTTATTATAAAACGGTTTAGTTGCCATTTTGTAAAACTATAAAAAAAATTATATAATCAATTCCGCCGTCAGTCAAATTAGGTATTATAAGATTAATATCAATCATTATCAAAAACCAGTATGTAAATAAAAAGTCTCTCAAATTCACTAATTTGCCAACGATATTATTTTTATAAAATCATCCAATTTAAACATGGCTTCTAAGTGCTTTTTCAAACTCCTGATTATGGCTTATTACATTAAATTTGCTAAATCGGTTTTTTTGATATAATTTGAAAACTTTAAGGAAAATAGGAACCCTTAACGGATACCAGGTAAAGGAACGCCTCGCCGAAAAAGAGATCACGAAAACCACTATAAACCAAATATGAAAAAATTAGCATTAGCCGCCCTTTTATTATGCGTAATAACGGTAAAAGCACAACAAAAAGTAATACAGCTTTATCCCGGCACGGCACCTGGCTCTGAAAAATGGATCTGGACCGAAGCCGAAAACGATGACAATGCTTGGAAAACCAGAGTCGTTTACAATATTAGTCATCCTACACTAACCGTTTACCCTGCCGATCCTGCTGTGCAGGCAACAGGCACAGCGGTGATTATTTGCCCCGGTGGTGATTTTCATGTATTATCAGTTGATAAACAGGGCAACGACGAGGCAGTCTGGTTAAATAAAAAAGGTGTCACTGTCTTTATATTAAAATACCGACTGGAACGCACACTTGGTACTGACCCTGTAAAGGAATTTAAGGATAAAGCCACCCAAAAAGACTTTGAAATTGACAAGCTGAAAGTTATTCCATTAGCCGTTGCCGATGGACAGACTGCAATAGCATACGTACGCGGCCACGCCGCTGATTATAAAATTTTACCTAACAAGGTAGGTGTTTTTGGCTTCTCAGCAGGTGGAACAGTTGCAGTATTAAGTGCTATCAATGCAACTGCCGAAAACCGTCCCGACTTTATTGGCGCCATCAATCCATACATTTCAAAAGGTTTATTAAAGTCTGCGCCTGTTGATGCCCCGCCATTGTTTATTGCAGCAGCAGATGATCCGTTAAATGCCAATCAGCAGCAAAATACCAACCTTTACGAGGAGTGGCTTAAAGCCAAAGGCACTGCCGAATTACATATCTATGCAAAAGGTGGGAATGGGTTTGGCATGAATAAGCAAAACAACCCTATTGATACTTTGGTTGATCGTTTGGGCGATTGGATGAATGACCTGGGTTTGTTAAAACCACTGAGCAACGAAAAAACATCAGCGCAAAAATCTGCTGAAGGTTGGGCCTCCCTACAAAAATATTATGATGACTTAGTGCATAACGACTGGGCTTGGCTAAGCAAATACAGCGATGCGAACACCAAAGTTGCACCTCTGGCCCCGGGTGAAAAACGTGTGATATTTATGGGTAACTCCATAACCGAAAACTGGAGCAATATGGACCCCGCGTACTTTAAAGATAACGGGTACATTAGCCGTGGTATAGGTGGTCAGGTATCGGCACAAATGCTTGTTCGTTTTCGTGAGGATGTGATCAACCTGAAACCTTTAGCTGTAGTTATCGAAGCCGGTACTAACGATTTTGCCCAAAATCGAGGTTATATTGCCCCTGAAAATATATTTGGCAACATTGTTTCCATGTGCGAGTTGGCCAAGGCAAATGGCATAAAACCAATTATTGGTTCTGTATTACCCGCAACAGAGTTTCCATGGCATAGAGGTTTAGAACCTGCTGAAAAGATTGTTGCACTCAATACTATGCTTAAAGCTTATGCCACCAAAAATCATTTCACTTACATTGACTACTGGTCGGCCATGGTAAACGACAAAAAAGGATTGAAAGTTGAACTGGCACAAGATGGTTTAGTACACCCCAACCTGGCTGGTTACAAAGTAATGGAGCCACTGGCAAAGGAAGCTATTATTGAAACGCTGAAGAAAAACAGTAAATAGTTTTTGTGGCCGTCACATTATTATAAAACTGTGATTTGATATATTGATAACATGAAAAAGTTATGGAGCTTTTGCTTTCTATTTACAATAACGCATTTACTCATAGCCCAGGAAGTTTATAGGGACAGCACGGTAACTGACTTTTTTAAGCGCGAAAGTGGGATGATAGCTGCCGACGGAGGTTATTCCATTCCACTTTCGGATGGGCGTATAATGTGGTTGTTTGGCGACAGTTATATCGACGACTATAACACGGTTACCAAATCGACACCCTGCTTGTTTGGGGCAAACAATAGCGTGCTTATTCAGCCGTTTGGGAACTGGGACCGGAATAACACCAAAACGTTGCCGGGTAGTAAAAACACTCAGAGTTTTTTTAAAGACAAGCCCGATAACTTTATTTGGCCAATAAATGGTTTTCAACAGGGCGATACTGTTTTTGTGCTTTGTTTAAACCTTCACAAAACTGGTAATGGGGCCTATGATATGAAAATGCTGCCGGCAACCTGGGCAAAGATATATTTGCCCGCTATGAAGGTAGTAGCCTACACCCCTTTACAGGATTTTAACGACATTGGTTTTGGACAGGGATTTATAAAAGAGAAAGGCTTCGTATATACTTATGGACTGAAAGATTCCAAAATATACATGGCACGTTTCCCTGAGAACGATCCGAATTCCCCATGGGCATTTTGGGATGGTAAAAACTGGCAGGGCGATATTAAAAAGATAGCAGTTATAGCCGATGCGCCGGGTTTCAGTACTTTTTTTACCAAAGTAAGGGGCAAATACATATACCTAAGCACAGAGTTTAGCCTGGCCTGCGACAATGGTAAAGAGATCTATTCATCTACCAGCGATAAAATAACAGGTCCATTTACCACGCGTAAAACAATTTATACAATTCCTAATGATAAAGAAGGGCACCGACCGTTTTTTTATGGACCGGATGCCCACCCTGAATATATTAATTCAAAAGATGAATTATTGATCACCTATTCCATTAATGGCTATGCGCCGTGCATTCCAACGTGTGTTGATGGAAAATTTGATCCCAATAATTACCGTTTAAGAGCATTGAGGATACCATTGAAATTGATCGATCCCCAATTATCTAAACATTAAAATCAACCCTGTTCTATTCAAAATCTTTAATTTATTAGAACTACAGATAAAATTTGCTAATTCAAGTCAATTTCTTTTGCTTTGCTAAACCAGTTTAATAAGCCATATGCATCGAAAAATTTATCTACAGCTTCTTTTCTTGTTCATGTTCCTCAATTCGCACAGTCAATCAAAAGTTCAACCTTTTGTTAATGGCGATAGGGTGGTTTTTATGGGGAACAGTATAACTGATGGGGGGCATTACCATTCATACATATGGTTATATTACATGACTCACTTTCCGAACATGCGGATTGAATGTTTCAATGCCGGCATTGGCGGCGATGTTTCAAAGCAAATGTTGGAGCGGATAGATAATGAAGTATTCGCAAAAAAGCCGACTGTTATGACCCTAACATTTGGTATGAATGATACGGGCTATCAACTATTTCCCTCAGCTAAAGCCGATTCATTATATCAGTTAAAAATTAATACATCTTTAACGAGTTTTAAACAGATTGTCGCTTTACTTCAGCAACATCCAGAGCTAAAAAAGATATTGATTGGTACATCGCCCTATGATGAAACATCTAAGATAAAAACAATGTCATTGGTAGGAAAGAATAAAGCGATGTTGGTCATAGTCGCAGCTGAAAAGCAAACTGCCAAGAACAACAATTGGGGATTTGTTGATTTTAATAGGCCTATGACCCAGATCAACATGCAGGAACAACAAAAAGATTCCTTATTTACGATGGAAGCAATTGACAGGATACATCCTACTAATGATGGACAAATGGTAATGGCTTATCTTTTTTTAAATGCTCAAGGCCTGGGAGGTAATAAAATAGCCGATATATCGATTAATGCAAAAAATGGCAGGATAGATAAGCAGGAAAACTGCAAATTAACTGGTGTTGCTGTTAAGAATAATGATATGCAATTCAACTACCTGGCCAAATCCTTACCGTACCCGCTCGATACTATTGCGGGAGGCTTTGGCCACCCACAGCGAACTCAGGCGCAAGCATTGCAATTAATACCATTTACTGACGATTATAATCAGGAATTATTACAAGTAAAAGGACTAAAGAAAACTGATAACTATACCTTAAAAATCGATAACAAGGTATTAGGCCAATGGGATGGAAACGCGTTTGAAAAAGGAATTAACTTAGCCTTGATTACTGCTACCCCACAATATCAGCAAGCTTTATCCATAATGAATTTAAACGAGGAGCGTTGGGAAATTGAGCGTCGTTTACGTGAATATTATTGGATACATTATTCTATTTTAAAACCTAAAGGAATGCTTTTTAATGATAACGAAGCCGCTATGGATTCATTACAGAAATATGCTAAAAAGGACTTCTTTGTGGCTGTCACTATTCCAACCTATCAAAAGGCGCGTTTTAAAAGCGTGCGCGATGCATGGCAAAAAGAGATGGACCTGCTTACTGACCAGATATACCTGATCAATAAGCCGGTTGAACATCATTTTGATATTATACGCTCAAATTAACTTGCCTAATTATTATAAGCTTTAACATCGAGCCTGTAATTGGTGCCTAATAATTTAGGGTCTACTTCCACCTGGACTGTTTTAGATTCGCCTTGCATAAGCGAAAAATAACCATCGCTAAATATAGCAGGCAAAATTTGCGCTCCTGATTTATTAAATAACTGCGCTCTAATGCCAAATGCCGTTGTCGTTTTAGATTTATTGGTGATAATATAAGTTAATAACAAATTTGTGCCGTTTAGAGCAACCTTTACTTTTGGACTACTCACATACAAATCCTTACTCACTGAGGGCATTTTGTTAAGGCTGCTATAATCCAAATAAGTATTACCCATCCAATAAAAATTCTCAGATAGCAAGTGGCCATCCGCTGCAAATAACTTTAGTTTAAGAAAGTGAACCGCTGATAATGCAGGTAAATTAACAGCATTAAAGACTATAAAAACTTCCGTTGATGATGTAGCGCTAACATCTATTGTTTGTTTTTGAGAATATCCGGGTACTATTTTACCATCCATATTATAAACGCTTGCTTCTGCATGCAGGTCTTTTAAATTATAGGGTTTATTGTTGATGATCTTAACAGCATTTGTGGCTGGGTTCCATTGGATGTGGATAGGCTCACATGCTGTTTTAGTCCCAAAATACGCTCCTGTAAGGTCATAATAATAATCATAAGTCTGCCATATCATAGTAGGATAGGCCGACTGGCTCATCCAGATCAGCATGCCCGACGCATCTTTCCACATATGGTCGTTCCATGATTCATACATGGCTTTCATTGTTTCCACGTTTAGCAATTGCGCTTTTTTGCAAAAATCTGCCAATGAGGTTGCTGTACCATAGCGGCTATTAAGGTCGTTGATATACTTAACCGGGTTCGAGCCACCTCCAAGGCCTCCATCAGTACTGAAGTAGTGTTTAGCCCACATATTAGTTCTACTATCCACCGCTTTTGGCGTTGGGGCTACCCAATATTCTTTCGGCATAAATTTTTTAAAACTCTCGATATTTACAAAAGTGGCTGTGCCCAGTTCGCTTCGTAAGCCGTAGCTGTCTTTGGAAAACAGATATCCGTTATGTGGATCGGTGAAGTAAGTTTTTGGATCAACATTACCCCATATACCGCTGCCTGATAAAATCCTGCTGCCGCCATGTATGGAAAAATTAGGGTTGTTTACACCTGCATTTGAACGCGGCAGATATAACCTGTCTTCTCCATCATTATCTTTAACAGCATCTTTAATAGCGTTATTTAATGGTCCGTTGGGATTGCCGCCCGGTACGCCTTCATTAGCGCCACACCAAATAACTACTGACGGATGGTCCCGGAGGCGCTTTACCTTTTCAATCGCGTTACTTTTAAAGATATTCAGGCTATCTATCGGTCCGAAATTGTTGAGCCAAAAATCGTCCCATACCATAATGCCATATTTATCGCAATAATCGTAAAAAGCTTCGTCGGTAACTTCGCCTGTCCAGTTGCGGATCATGTTAAAGTTCATCTCCTTATGAAACCGGATGCGGGTATCATAATCTTTTCCTCTCACTTTCAGCATATAATCCGACATGCCCCAGTTTCCGCCTTTTATTAAGATAGGTACATCATTTACATAAACACGTAATGGGCCATTTAGTGATGTTGTATCTGAGGTGATCTTTCTTATTCCGAAGTTCTTGGTAACTACATCGGAAGGCACTGTGCCATTTACGTCAAAATGAACCGAACAGCTGTATACATATTGCGTACCGTCGGATTTGCCGCCATATCCATTTGGCCACCATAATTTAGGATTTTTGATGCTTAATTGAGGGAATTGAGTATCATCAAAAGTAAACGACTGGCTGTTCTTGCCACTCAACGTAATTACCGAGCCGGAAACGATAATGTTTCCTGGATTTATAACGAGTTTAATTCTCCCGCTTACCGGTTTAGCCGAAGCATTATTTAATTTAATATTTACTGTTAGGTTGGCTAACTTTTTATTGGGTAAGTCTGCTCGTATCCATGGGTCTTCAACGCTGACAGGCCCCGTACTGGTAATGCTGACTATATCCGTGATACCACTGTTTAAACCCGGTACGGATGGCATCCAATCCCAGCTGCCGCTGCTTAAATAAGTGGGGCTCTCCCTGTTAGCAAGAGCATGATCTGTATTTGGGGTTATAATTAATACTGCAATTGCATTGGGCTTATTTTTATTCAGTAAATCAGTAATATCATATTTGGCTCGTTGCATCAGGCCTTTAATGGTCCCGATATGATTGCCATTTAAATAAACTTCAGCACGTTTATTTACTCCGTTAAAATTAAGCCATATTTTTTTTCCGACAGGAAATCCTTGAGCCGAAAACTCAGCGCGATACCAATAGGGGCGGTTGTATTTTGATTTGTCTACCTTATATATGTTATCCGCATAGTCAGGATTGTTTTCTTTTCCGGCTGCGACGTATGAATAAAAAACAGTTCCCGGTACTATTGCTTTTATCCAGTTATTCGTATTAAAACCAGCAACAGAAACCTGTTTTACGGTGTAAAGGTGATCATCCTGTGGTGCCAGTTTCCAGTTTAAATGGGTAAGTGTTGTTTGTGCATCGGCGGTACTTCCGATTAATAAAGAAAGACAAGCAATTACAGCTATCTTAACAATTGGTTTCATATTGGTGTTGAATTGTAGGTTTTCTGTGCAATTTATAAATTATTTGCTAAATCGGTTTTTTTAATTCATTTCTTATTTTAATTTTGTCCTGAAACCAATAGATAAACTATAATAATCAAAGCATTATAATCCCGGTGCCTGTAAGGCCAACTTGTGTTGTTTTACTGTATAACCATAAAAATGTTATGGATTAATGTCAAGAATTCATTCTTGAGTTGTTTAATAATATCTTTATCTTGATGATTGCTTTGAAAAAATACTTAAAAGATATATTAACCAATTAACTGTATTTGAAGGCCCTTATTAGTTATGAAAAAAAACTTACTAAGCTTTTCTATAGCACTTATATTGCTTCTTACATTTGGATTTAAGAATATCAAGGAAGATAAACACATTGAAAATACAGCGCCAACTGAATTAAGGGCATATGGTACTTATGCAATTGCGGCTACTGATAAGCGATTAATTGAAGTTTCCGGTGAAGTAATGCAAGGTGATAAGCTTAAAGATGGGGCCAAATTAGTGACATCTCAGCTTAAAATGAATAAACCAGGCCAAATTGAGCGCTGGCAAAAATGGTTAATCAGTAAGCAGGCTAATGGCTATGCTACTATTATGAACCTTAATAGTGGTAAATACATCGGTGTATCTTCAAATAAAGATTTCTATGAAGATACACTTTGTCAATATCGTTTATCCGGTAATAATGCCCAGTATTGGAAGATCATGGTCATAGGAAAAGGCGGTTATAAAATCACCAATAAATTAAATGGCCTGGCAATTACGGCGAATGCTAGGAAAATTGTACTTCGGGCGTTTACTAATGCGGCGAACCAGCATTGGATATTAAACGAGATAAAACCCGACAGCTACCGAGATGATGCTGTAGTTGGTTTTTTTCAGCGTACAACAGGATCAACTGCATTTGATGAAGGCGCATCGATACCGCTCAACTATGGGCCAAATAAAAATAAGGTAATTTGGCTAACTGGTGATACGTTTTACAACCAGGTAGATGAAAAAGGTGAATTTGCCTGTAACCTTATTTTTCCTTATCACAATGCAGCACTGATTCAGCCGGCAGATCATAGCTGGAATCCGACAAAAACCGTTAACATCACCTCGCCCGATGGTGTTCAAATTTTTCATACTGATAATCCCAAGAATTTGCTGTGGCCGGGTGTTGGTATTGAAATAGGTAATCACGTTTATGTTCATTGTATTGAAGTGATTACTGGTACATTGAACACGGTAAACCAATATCTTGCAGATATTACTGAAACAGGTACCACTTCAGTTTCGCCTGTTAAGTTGATCAGCATACCAAATGTTACCGGCCAAACCAAAATGATTTATTCCCTTGGTATGATCAATCCCGGTGATGGATATATTTATACTTATGGTATGGGTGGCTTTTTTAATGCCAGTGTATATGTTGCACGTTTCCCGGCAACGCATCCAACACAATGGACGTTTTGGGATGGCAAAACCTGGGCATCAAAACCAACAGATGCCCGCACGGCTATAATTGGCAAGGGCCCCGTAAACAATAATACCGTGGGCTATGTAAATGGTAAATACGTTTTAATTACAATGGATTATGGCTTTACCTGCGATGTACCCACAAGAAACATGTATACTGCAGTAAGTAAAAGCCCGACAGGGCCATTCATTAACAAGAAAAAGGTTTATGTATTACCCGATTATAAACAAGGCCATGCGCCGGTATATTATAACCCAACCATTCATGCTGAATTTGATAATGGCCATAACGAGTTGTTGGTTAATTACTGCATCAATTTTTATAACACGAATGACCGTGCCAATACTACCTGTCTTACACCTTGTTCCAACCCTGATGGCTCTGAAGATCCGAACGATTATAGGCCTAAAGGTGTTAGGATACCTTTTTCACTTATCGGATTATAAATACTTATATAAATAAATTTATTAAAGTATTGTTTTTGCTAAACCGGTTTTGTATGTTTGTCATTCAAACCAAATTATAACCAGTTATTGAATGTTTCTTTATCAAACTAAGTTTCGTTTAGCGCTTAATAAGATTGTGCCTTTGAGCTTGTTTTTAGCTTGCGGTATAATTGCTAATGCGCATTGCCAAACGGCTTATTTTATTGATGGGTATCACGGTGGTATTTGGGGCCATTATCCTGATTGGAATACCCGTTTTATGGCAGATGAGTTAGAGAAGCATCCGGATTGGAAAATAAACCTCGAAATAGAGCCTGAAACCTGGGCCGATACAAAAGGTAAGGATTCCGCAGCATTTAATGATTTTAAAAAACTATTTACAGATCAATCTGCTGGTACAGAAAGAATAGAATATGTTAACCCTGATTATGCACAAAGTTATTTGTTTGATATAGAGGGCGAAAGTATCATAAGCCAGTTTTATTACGGTATTAAAATGGTGAAGCATAATTTCCCAACCGCTGTATTTTCAGCATATTCTTCGGAAGAACCTTGTTTTACCAGCGCTTTGCCGCAAATATTAACCTCGTTTGGCTTTAAGTACGCGTCATTAAAAAATCCGAATACCTGTTGGGGTGGTTATACTACGGCTCATGGCGGCGAACTGGTGAACTGGGTTGGCCCTGACGGTACAAAGACCATTACATCTCCGCGTTACGCTGTTGAAGCATTGCAGCCCGGCTCAACATGGCAAACCATTGCGTGGGGTAATTCCAAATCGTACATTCAGGCTTGTTTAGCCGCAGGTATAAAGCATCCAATAGCTATGACTATACAGGATGCGGGCTGGAAAAACGGGCCAATGATCGGCGACGGTACTAAAGGGTACCAGCCAACGGTTTACACAACATGGGCTAATTATTTTGAAAATATAGCGATAAAAAATCCTACCAACGACTGGAAATTTACCCAGGAAGATGTACTCGTAAGCCTTGTTTGGGGATCGCAAATACTACAAAAGATCGCGCAGGAAGTAAGGCATTCTGAAAATAGCCTTATAAGTGCCGAAAAGCTGGCTGTAATAACGAAATGTTATAAAGGGGTAGTTTATCCTCAATTAGATTTTGAAGCGGCCTGGAGGCCTTTATTGTTGTCGCAGCATCATGATTGCTGGATTGTGCCTTATAATGGCAAGCCCGGTGATACCTGGGCCGATAAAGTAATTACCTGGACAGGAACCACAAATCGCATTGCCGACAGCTTGACTAAAGCGGATGCGATTAGTTTAGCCAATGGGAGAGCAATACACGGGAGTAAATTTATTACAGCTTACAACACGCTTGGCGTTAGCAGGAACGAGCCGGTAGCCGTTGACATCCCGCTGGAATTTCAGAACAAAGATTTAGTGATATTAAATGCTGCTGGCCGCTTAATACCATCTCAAATAATTAAAGATTCGTCATCCGCAAAACCTCAAATTGTATTTAATGCTGAAGTTCCGTCGATGGGCTATAATTCCTACGAGCTTAAAGTGCAAAAAAATCGCCGTGCCAACAATATTGGTGCAAGTGTGCTAAAAAATGGCGATTCTAAAATAGAAAATGATTTATACAGTATAATCCTCGATCCAAAAAAGGGTGGCACGATCAAGAGTTTGATCGCAAAAAAGTTGAATAACAAACAATTTGTAGATCAAACCAACCCACGAAGCTTTAATGAACTGCGTGGTAATTTTTATAACGATGGCGGGTTGCATTCCAGTACAGAAAATCCAGCGTCCATCAGCATAGTTGAAACAGGGACACAAAGAGTTAAGGTGAAGATCAACGGTACAATTGACGGCAGTCCGTTTACCCAATGGCTTACTTTATCGCAGGGCCAGCGCAGGATAGATATGCAGGTGAAAATAGATTGGAAAGGTAATCCAGGTATAGGTGAGTATACTCCTCCCGGTACATTTAAGACAACTGATCCTAAGAAGGCATTTTATAACGATAAGGAGAAATTATTGCTATTGTTCCCTTTAAATCTTCAAACACAAAAAGTGTATAAAAACGCACCTTTTGATGTACTACAAAGTAGGTTAAAGAATACTTTTTTCACTTCGTGGGATAGCATAAAAAATAATATCATTTTAAACTGGGTAGATATTACCGATAAAGGTGGTAACTATGGCGTTGCCTTGCTGACAGACCATACGACAAACTATACTCACGGCGAAGATTTTCCGCTTGGTTTAACATTGGCTTATTCCGGTGTTGGTTTATGGGGCCGAGATTATAGAATAACAGCTCCTACAGATGTGCATTATGCTATAATACCGCATGCGGGCAAATGGGATAAAAGTGGTATTTGGACCGAAGGCACTAAATGGAATGAGCCGCTGATAACTACTGTAACCAATAAAATGCCAACCGTAAGGCAAAAATCACTCGTGGAAATACAGGGGAAAGGGCTTGATGTAACCGCAATGAGTGCCGATGGAAATGATATAATCATAAGAGTTTTTAATGCCGAGGGAGATGATAACCCGAAAAAAATAAGTTTTGATTGTAACGCGATTAAAGCCGAATTAATAGAACTTAATGGCGGCAAAAAACAGGACTTGAAATTGGAAAAAGGGACCGATGGTAAAACATCGGTAATGGTTAGTATGCCACGTTTCGGCATCAGGACTATAAAGCTATTTGATGCTGTTGCCGCTAAATATTGATTTATTTAGTACAATTTTGTTGATTTTTTTTTAATGATAAAAAGAGTTAGATGATAAAAAAATACTTCAGTTGTATGGTGATAATAATGCTGGCTTTTAAAGCAAATGCCCAGCAGCTTACACCTGCCGATTATGTTAATCCGTTTATAGGTGCTAGTACCAGTGCGGCTGATGCCGGTATCTATCATGGCTTGGGTAAAACTTTTCCCGGAGCCGCAACACCTTATGGCATGGTGCAGGTTAGTCCAAATACCATGACAGGCGGCGACAATGGCTCTGGTTATAGTTATGAAGTTACAAGTATTGAGGGATTCGACTTTACGCAAATGAGCGGCGTTGGCTGGTATGGCGATCTTGGTAATTTTTTGGTGATGCCAACAACCGGAAAAATGTATACCAACTCTGGCCGTTATACTGATAAAGAGAAAAATGGTTACCGGTCACATTATTTAAAATCGAGTGAAAAAGCTACAGCAGGATATTATTCTGCATTCCTAACTGACTACAATATCAAGGTGGAAGCAACCGCAGCGCCGCATAGTGGTATGTTAAGGTTTACTTTTCCTAGAAATCAACAGTCACGCATTCAAATAGATCTGGCCCGCAGAGTAGGTGGAACATCAACATTGCAATATGTAAAAGTTGTAAATGACCATGCCATCGAAGGTTGGATGAAATGTACACCCGATGGCGGGGGCTGGGGTGATGGTGCAGGTCATGCCGATTACACTGTTTACTTTTATGCTGAGTTTAGCAAACCGCTGAAAAATTATGGTGTTTGGAGTGCAGACATCCCGGATAACTGGACACGTAAACTCGAAGATGTGGAAACCGACAAATACCAGCAAGTCATAGCCAATTCAACTATTTTGAAGGGTGTTGCAGAGAAAGAAGGAAAACACTTAGGCTTTTATACTGAGTTCGCTACACATCAAAATGAGCAAGTGCTGGTAAAATCTGGTATCTCGTTCATAAGTATGAATGGTGCCAGGGAAAATCTGCAGGCTGAAATAAAAGATTGGGATTTTGACGCAGTACATGCTAAAGCCAAAAAAATGTGGAATAATGCATTGGCAAAGGTTAAGGTTAGCGGTGGCACGTCTGAACAAAAAACCGTGTTTTACACCGCCTTGTATCATACCATGATCGATCCCAGAATAATTGAAGACGTTGATGGTAATTATCCTGGTGGCGATGGCAAGGCGCACCGTTCTGCAAACTTTAGCAAACGTACTATTTTTAGCGGCTGGGATGTTTTTCGCAGTCAGATGCCTTTGCAAACTATCATCAATCCATCATTGGTTAACGATATGATCAACTCATTGGTAACATTGGCTGATGAGAAAAATAAAGACTATCTGGAGCGTTGGGAAATGATGAATGCCTACAGCGGATGTATGATCGGCAATCCCGCGGTATCTGTAATTACAGATGCTTATGAAAAAGGAATACGCAATTTCGATGTGCAAAAAGCTTACCAGCTATCGGTAAATTCAGTTGAAAAATTTGGCAATGGTGATAGGGGGTATACACCCGATCCACTGGGGGTATCCTATACGTTGGAGTATGCTTACACCGAATGGTGTGTGTCGCAAATGGCGAAATCAATGGGTAAAACCGCCGACGAAGCGAAATATGCAGCGAGAGGTGAGAGCTTTAAAAATATTTTCGATCCTGAGCATGGTTGGTTTAGACCAAAAGATAAAGATGGTAACTGGGTTCCATGGCCTGCTGATTCAGGTAGGATAAAACCCTGGTATGGTTGTATAGAAAGCAACCTGTACCAGCAGGGATGGTTTGTACCGCAGGATATTCCCGGAATGGTTAAACTTATGGGCGGCAGAGAAAAAGTGATTGCCGATTTAGAAAACCTGTTTGAAAAAACACCCGAAAACATGATGTGGAATGATTATTTCAATCATTCCAATGAGCCTGTTCATCATGTACCTTTCTTATTTAATAGGCTGGGTGCTCCATGGCTAACACAAAAGTGGTCGCGCGCGGTTTGCCGCCGGGCATATCATAACGGGGTTGAAGGGTTATGTGGTAACGAAGATGTGGGGCAGATGTCAGCCTGGTACGTACTTGCAGCCAGCGGCATTCATCCGGTTTGTCCGGGTAATACCCGCCAGGAAATAACCAGCCCTGTTTTCAATAGCATTACCTTTAAGCTTGATCCTAAATATGCTACAGGGAAAATATTTACTGTTGTAGCGCATAATAATTCGGCCGAAAATATTTACATACAAAGCGCCAGGCTAAACGGCAAACCTTATGAGCATTGCTACATTGACTATAAAGATATAACTGCAGGCGGCACACTTGAACTAACCATGGGGCCGCAGCCAAATAAAAACTGGGGAATTAATTAAATCGAATAACAACTTTTAAACTATATGAATTTTAAGAAGAAATTATTGTTAGCGCTGATATTATATGTTGGGGTATCCATAAACGTTAAAGCACAAACTATTCCGGCTTTTAAAGCTGGTGACAGGGTAGCGTTTGTAGGCAATAGCATTACCGATGGCGGGCATTATCACGCCTATATTTGGATGTATTACATGACGCATTTCCCTAATATGCGTATTACTTGTTACAACGTAGGTATTGGCGGCGATAACGTGAAGCAAATGAGCGACCGCTTTGAAGCTGAAGTTTTGTCGAAAAAACCAACTGTGATGACGCTTACCTGGGGAATGAATGACACCGGTTATTTTGAATGGTACAAACCTGATGCTAAGACAAATTATGCAAAATGGTCGGTAGATACTGCCGAAGCACGTTATGCCGTGTTCGATAAAAAACTTAAAGCTCACCCAGAGTTTAAAAAGATATTTATCCTGGGTTCACCGTATGATTCAACCACTACCAGCAACAAAAATCGCTTTTATCCGGGCAAATTTTCAGCTTTTGCAAGGTTGATTGATTTTCAGGAAGCAACTGCTAAAAAGAACGGCTGGCCTTATGTTGATTTCAATCATCCGATGACTGCTATCAACAGGGAATACCAAAAAGCTGATACCAACTTCAGCCTTACACCGTATGATCGTATCCATCCGGATTACGCTGGTCACTTGGTTATGGCTTACTTGTTTCTGAAAGCGCAGGGCTTAGCCGGTAAACCTGTAGCTGATTTTGCAGTAAACGCGAAAACAAAAGTGGTTAGCAAATCAGAAAATTGTATCATCAGCAATGTATCAGAAAATAAAAACAGTATTTCTTTTGATTATTTAGCTAATTCGCTACCATATGCTTTTGATACTGTGGAATTTAAAGGTCCATGGGGGCAGCATGGCCGCCAAATTGAAGGTATAAAATATGTTCCCTTTATGCAGGAGTTTGACAAAGAAGAGCTTACTGTAAAAAGCCTGAAAAGTGGTACTTATGAACTGAGTATGGACGGCCAGGCGATAGGCCGATGGAGTGCGAAAGACCTTGAAGCAGGTATTAACCTGGCTGAGCAAACTTATACACCTGAATATCAGCAATCATTAGCTATTTTAACTATGAACGAAGAGCGTTGGGAAATTGAACGCAGATTGAGAAACTATGCATTTGTGGAGTTTGATTTATTAAAGCAAAAGAACCTTTTGTATGCTGATAATAGAGCTGCTATGGATACGGTTAATAAGGAATCAAAGAAAAATCCTTTTGTAGGTGGTAACCGCGACAATTACATTAAGGCGCAATATAAAGCAGTACGTAAAGGTTGGCAGCGAGAACAAGATGCGCTGATTGATGAAATTTACACTGTAAATAAACCAAAGGTACATCACATAATATTGCAACAGATTAACTAAAAGAACTTAGAATCTTATGAGAAAAATAATAGTTAATAGTATTCTAACCGTTTTGTTGTGCTATTGTGTACCCGCTAAAGCCGCTATTGTTGATACCGTTTTAACTTACAGCGCTGCTATGCACAAAAATATAAAAGCAGTTGTAATAAAGCCAAACGATTATAGCGAAAGTAAAAAGTTTGCAACCGTATATGTTTTGCATGGGGCGGGTGGCAAATATTCCGATTGGCTTACTGATGTGCCCGACAAGCAAACCTTACCAAACCTGGCAGACCTTTACAACTTAATTATTGTATGCCCTGATGGAAACGTTAGTAGTTGGTATTTTGATAGTCCGGTTGACCCTGCTTATAAGTACGAAACCTATATATCTAAAGAGTTAGTTAGTTATATCGACAGTCATTATTCTACAATAAAAAATCGTTCAAAAAGAGCTATTACAGGCTTAAGCATGGGCGGCCATGGCGCTTTATACCTGGCGTTTAAACACCAGGATATTTATGGTGCATGCGGTAGCATGAGCGGAGGAGTTGATCTACGCCCGTTTCCCAATAATTGGGACATAGCAAAGAGACTTGGAAAATACAGTGATTACCCTGAAAGGTGGGAGGCTAATAGCGTGGTAAATCTTGTTTATTTGCTAACACCAAATTCGCTTGCCATTACATTTGATTGTGGTAGCAGCGACTTTTTTTACCAGGTAAATAAAAACCTGCATAATGAATTATTAGAGCGGAATATACCGCATGATTTTACTGTAAGGCCAGGTGCGCATACATGGGAATATTGGGGTAACTCAATTAATTATCAAATGTTATTTTTTCATAATTTTTTTAATTCAGGGAAATAAAAAAAATATAATAATGTCGAATCTAAGAAAATAGTTATGGTTAATAACGGGCGAAATATTATTAAAAAACGCATAAATAAAATCAAATATGATAATATCGAAATGTTATAAAATAAATGTTGTAAAAATTTGCTAAACCGGTTTTTAATAGTATCTTGCATTAGATTGTAAATCTATTATAAAACCAATTTGTAATATTATATAACCGGTTTCGTCAATAAAAAGGTTGATTGCGTAAATAAATCCAGAAAATGCTTGCCTGACTTCTTCGGTAAGAATTTGATAAATCTATTAATGCTCCGGTGTTGGAAATTACAAAAATATAAACGTGTTAACTGTATTTTATTAATCAAATTCATATGAGGAAAACTTACGTTTCTGCTTCTGTATTAATATTGATTGTATTGGCGATAGGTTCCTGTAAAAAGGAAGGCTTTTTAAATGCAACCGCCACTACAAACCTAAATAAGCAAACCATCTTTACTGATAGCGCTAATGCTGAAGGCTTTTTAGCGAATATTTATTCTAATGTAGGTTTTAGTGTTAGCCCAACCCGGTTTAGCTACACTACATCTACACTTGTTAGTATTCCTTGCGGTGGTCTGGATGCGGCTTGTGATGAGTCAGAAATTTCTCACACTTATTCAACGGCGGCGTTAGCTTTTGCTTTAGGCTCAATAAATTCAGGTAATGTGCCCGATGGAAACACGGCAGATGCATATTACGTATGTTATCAACAAATACGCGCGGTAAACCAGTTGTTTGCCAATATTTCAAAAGTGCCTTTGTTAGCGAGCAATAAAGCCCAAATGCTTGCTGAGGCTCGCTTTTTGCGGGCTTGGTATTATTTCATATTGCTGGAACATTATGGCGGCGTGCCAATTGTCGGTAATGCAATTTATGATTATACGCAACCGATCCCTACAAAACGTAGCACATTTGCCCAATGTGTAACCTATATAACAGGCCAGTGCGATTCAGCTGCACAAGTATTACCATTAGTTCAAACATCCTTAGGCTACGGTCGCGCATCTGGCGGTGCATGCCTGGCGCTTAAAGCACGGGTATTGCTTTATGCGGCGAGTCCACTATTTAATAAGCCGGCATCAATGACGTCGGTGCAGGCACCATCTGATATAGCTAGCGCGGCGGTAAAGCCACTGGTAGGTTATCCAAGTTATGATGCGACACGTTGGGCTGCGGCAGAAGCTGCTGCACAGGCAGTAATTCAAACCAATGCCTATCAATTATTTACCGATAGTACTTTCCTGTCTGGCTATGGCGAGGAAATACCGTTCCAATATTTGTTTACCATACGCGGAACTATGAATGGTGTAACCAATAATGAATACATTTTTCAATTGATGTTTCCGCCGAATGATTACCTTGAAGGTTTATTCCAACCGCCGTCGAGAAGTGGTGCTAATGGCGCATTTCCATATCAGGGTACAGTTGATGCGTTCCCGATGGCTAATGGTAAAGCTATAACAGATCCAACTTCAGGTTATGATCCAAATAATCCTTACGCTAATCGCGATCCCAGATTAAAGTGCACCATTACATACGATCAAAGCTTATTAGGTAACCGTACGCCCAATGGTCAGATCCAGGGTTATTCCCCGGTTAACATCTATCTAACTAATAGCGGAGGGGCTTTATCAGGTGGAACAGATGCTGTTTATCAGGGTACGCCTACAGGGTACTACAATAATAAAATGCTTGATCCGGATGCTATTGCGAGCGGCTTACTTTTTAACCCAACTAATCGTTGTTTACCGTTAATGCGTTATGCTGATATTTTACTGGATTATGCTGAGGCCGCTAATGAAAATGAAGGCCCAACAGCATTGGTTTACCAGTATGTTAATGAGATTCGTGAGCGTGCGGGTTTGAATCCTTATGCGCTGCCTGTAGGTCTTACTCAAGCACAGATGAGAGCTGCTATTCAAACCGAGCGTCAATGCGAACTAGCATATGAAGGTTACCGCTTTTTTGACGTAAGAAGATGGCTGATTGCCGACCAAACAGAAAATATTGAAGCTCAAGGTATGGAAGTAGACAGGACCTCGACAACGGCTACCTACAAAATATTCCCGGTGCGAAAGCACAATTTTACTACCAAAATGTACTTATGGCCGTTTCCTCAAGCTGAGATTGGCAAGGGCGGTGGTTTAGTTCAAAATCCTGGTTATTAACAATTATTATTAATAAGCCTATAAGAAAAAGATTACATGAAACAGCTTCAAAAACTCAAAACAGTAAATGTTTTGCTTTTCGTCCTTATGTTATTAGTTTGGACAGGATGTAAAACAGAAAACGTTAATCCGGTTACTGAATCGGTAAAAGACCTCACCGGCACATGGAGAATTGTAAAAGCTAACAGGAATGGTACAAGCCTGTTGCCTTTGGTTGATTCAAACTATATTAACTTTAATAAATTCAGTATTATTTTCAAAGACGGTTCTTATACGCTGGTTAACCCACTACCTTTTATAGTTAGCCAAAACGGTACTTATTCGCTGGATAATCCGCAATATCCCTTCACCATAACTTTTAAGCAAACGGGTTCAACAACACCAATTTCAACGGCTTTTACTTATCCGATTGTCAACGGTGTGAGGATACTTACCTTGGTGTTTAGCCCGGGTTGCCCACAAAACACATATTCATATTCCTTACAAAAAGTTAACTAATAAAGATATGAGACCGAATTTTAATATACATATAAAAGGCCGCAATCTTTGGAAGTTTTGCGCGCTAATGGGTCTTGGTATAGTGCTAACCTGTTGTGTATTACAAATATACAATATAAACCAACCTATAACAGCTACAGCTGGCAGTACTATAACAATAACTACCCGTGATAGTGTGACCACTAACATAGACGGTGGTCCTATTCTTGCAAATTTTGTTGTAGGTATATTACTACCGAAGGGTTTCGCCGGTGCAGCAAATACTACTGTTAGTTATACCAGTACTTTGGGAAATGGGCAAATGCAGTTAATGCCATCTTCAGTTATAGAACCTTCAACCGCAGGATCCACAAATTTAAGTTACTCGGCGTCGATGCTGGCAAAATTTGGTATTGGCAATAACCTGATTAATGATCTGGAATGGGTGGTTTTTAGATCTGTAGACCAAGTAAGCATCTCAAACGGCATAACGATATTAGGTAATGTGAATTTTCAGATCAAAGTAGGAGCAGATGGTAATACCACTATTTTTAAACCTGCTTATGTGATTTGTGAAAGTAATGACGGGTTGGGTTATTTTGTTGGTAACCTGTCAGACCCTTTTTTTGCTTTCAACAATGGAGCGCGGATGACAGTAAATGGCCCGGGTGATTTTAATGACTTGTGCGACCCGCAGCTTACCAGTTTTAATCCCCCAAAAGTACTGCAAAATGATTTGGTGACACTTACTTACAATGAAGGTTTAGATTCTTTAAAGCTATTACAAGGTAACAAATTGTATTTGTGTGTAGATACTATTTATACCAGTGATGGCAAGAAATTAACAGGTTTCTGTAGTCAAACGGAACAAAGTCAATTGTTGGAAACATCAGTCACGAGTAATCTGTACTCGCTAACTTTTTGGCCGGCCTCGTTTTTCAAATTAAGCAGCACGCAAACGCTTGTAGAAATGGCGTATCATATTATTGATGCAAAAGGTAATAGCGTAGGGTTGAATGATTCAAAAGCCCCATTTATTTACAAGTTTAGTTGTAATTAAAAGGGATATTTTAATATAAAACAGACCTATAACTTATTAAAGCCGTGTGTTTTGCACTGGTTGCAGGGGATGCTAATTAGCATATTCTGCATTAGGTTTCATTTTTTAACAATAATTTAAATCTGATTCTATGCTTTATTGCTACTCAAAAAAATGCTTTACGGGAATCATCATATTGATGTTTATGCTGGCACATACCAGTTATGCCGCCATGCGGGATACAACAACAAAACAAGGGCCTCAGGTACCTGGTTGGGTTACCGGTACGGTTGTTAACCAGTATCATCGTACTTTAAAAGATGTTGAAGTAAGTGTAAAAGGAAATGCAACTTTTACTAAAACTGATACAGTTGGCCATTTTGAAATTAAGGCACCTAACGGCAGTACACTGATTTTTAAACTTCACGATTACTACACAACTGAAAAGATGGTAGGATCAGATAAAAATATAACTATTCGTTTGTTGGATAGCTATCTGAAATCTCCGAACGATATAGATGTATTATACGGAACACAAAGCGCCGAAAGTGAACTTGGAGCAGTATCAACCATTTATACTAATCAATTAACTACTACACCGGCCTCTTTATATGTATATGCGTTGCCAGGGCAGTTGCCTGGTTTGTATACACAGCAGGTAAGCGGTTTTACTACATTCAATACTACATCACTTACTACAGGTGGTATTGATGGTTTGAGCCATGTTAATTCAACAGCTATCAATAGCAGGCCATCTGATAATACTGAAATAACCCTCAGCCTGCGCGGGCAAACACCAGTTACAATAATTGATGGTGTTCAACGTGATATATCTTCTATCGATCCTGAAAGCATTGAATCTATTACTGTATTAAAAGATGCCCTATCATGTATTTTACTGGGTATCAATAGTTCGAGCGGGGTACTATTAGTTACTACTAAAAAAGCGGAAGCTGGTAAGCCGCGAATATCGTTCACTGCCGAGAGCGGTGTTCAAACACCTCTGGGTTTGCCAACCCCTTTGCCGGCTTATCAATATGCTTATTTGTATAACGAGGCTTTAACTAATGACGGTGAAGCTCCCTATTATACAGCTGCCGATTTTAACGCTTATAAAAACGGTACAGATCCTTACGGGCACCCAAATGTAAACTGGTTCAACACTATTTTAAATAAACACGCACCGGAAAATAGTTACAAATTAAACGTGGATGGTGGAACCAACGTAGCCAAGTATAATATAGGCATAAGTTATTTTGACCAGGAAGGAATATTTAACCAGGCGCCGGGATCGACATATAACACAAATAATAATTTATCAAGATACATCATTAACTCTGATATACAGGTTCAGGTAAATAAAAAATTGAGTGTTGATCTGCAATTGTTTGGCCGCGTACAGCAGTCAACAGAACCAGGTGGTGGTACAAGCAATATCTTGAGCGCTTTATATAGCACGCCTAATAACGCTTATCCTTTATTTAATCCGAACGGAACTTTTGGTGGCTCAACGCTCGGTTTTACCAATAACCTATTGGCCATGACTGAATATTCCGGTTACATACAGAATAACACCAACGACATATTAGCTAATTTAGAATTAAACTATGACCTTAATAGCATTACAAAAGGTTTAACACTTAAACTCAACGGCAATCTTTCTTACGAAACAGAAAATTCGCTGAATCGTAGTCTACAAAATCCATCATATTCATATAAAGACAGTGTTTATTCAGCTTTAGGCTCAACCGTACCGCAAAGCAATACATTTGGTACTGTTTATACCGAGCGACAAACATTTGCGCAGGCAGCATTGAATTATAACAGGCAATTTGGTAAAAATGGGCTGAATGTAATATTACTAGATGATACCAAATCATTAAACAGTAACTACGACTTAGCGGCAGTAACGAATGATAGAGCACTTAAAGCATCATATAACTATGATGGTAAATACTTTGTAGAGGGTGCCGTAAATAACAGTGGTTATAACAGATACGCCCCCGGCAGTCAATACGGTATGTTTTATGCCGGCGGACTTGGCTGGCAAATGGGCAAGGAATCGTTCATTAAGGACAATCTTGATTGGATAACGTCATGGAAATGGCGCGCGACTTATGGTAAAACCGGTAATAATAATGTTGACACCTATTCATATTATGGCTATGCACAAACTTATAGTACTGGTTCTAGCTATTATTCTTACTTTACGGGTACAGGCCGGGCACAAAACTTTACCTACTATGAAAATCCAATTGCCAATCCTTATTTATCCTGGGAAAATGCCGACAAACTTGATATAGGTACCGACATTTCTTTATTTAAGGATCATTTACAAATAACAGCTGATTATTATCACGATAGATACTACGATTTACTTCAGATTACAGGTTCTCCTACGGCCATACTCGGAACCACCTATCCATATCAAAATCTTGGTATCAACTTGTACCAGGGCGTAGAGTTTTCGGCCACCTACAGGAATAATTATGATAAGTTTAACTACTTCGTAACAGGTAACATATCAACTCAGGCTTCTAAGGTGATCTACGCAGCCGAAGAAGCTACTTTATATCCATGGCAAAGATATACAGGTTTACCTGTTGATGCCATATTTGGCTATGTAGCCCAAGGCATTTATCAAAATGCTGCACAAGCTGCCAACGCGCCTACTTACTTAAGTTATAAGCCGAAAGCGGGCGATATTAAATTGGAAGATTTAAATGGTGATGGTATTATAAACCAGTTTGATGAAAAACCTATCGGCAATTTGAAACCGCTGGTGTTTTATGGCGCAACATTCGGTTTTAATTACCAGGGCTTTAGTTTTAGTGTAATACTACAAGGTGTTTTCAACAGGGAAATTAATACCGACAATAATGTGAACATACCGTTTCAGGGTGTAGGTGGGTTTGGAGGGCCACCGCAGGGACAGGCCTACGTAAATTCAACTGCCCGCTGGACGCCGGAGACAGCCAGTACAGCTCAGTTGCCTGAAGTGTCATTTGTTAACGGAACAATTAATGGTTATAACTCTCAGTTTTCAAGCTTCTATTTAAAGTCAGGCGATTACTTGAGGGTGAAAAATGCGGAGATAGGATATACGCTGCCTGATGCATGGGCTAAAAAAGTTAAATTTTCAAGTATCAGGGTGTTTGTAAATGGTGAAAACCTGTTTACTGTAGCCGGTTATGGTGGTTATGATCCGGAAGTTGGGCCGGGTTTATACCCAATTGAAAGGGTAATAAATGCAGGTATTAGTGTTAAGCTTTAGTTTTTAATGATTGATAGAATTAAAATTATGAAAAGTTATAAAGGCAAGGTGTTTATTGGCGTTTGTTTGATTGTTCTAGTAATGGGCGCTTGCAGAAAAAGCGAGACCTTTCCCGTTCAGGATGTAACATTACAATATGTATTTGATCCACGTGATTCAGCCGGAACCAGCGCGTTAAAATTTCTGCTGAATGTATACTCTGTTGTTCCGTACGGACATAACAGGATAAGCCCTGATTATCTCGATGCAGCAAGCGATGATGCTGTGTCTTCTGGTACAGGAACAGAGGTTACCACGCTTTCAACAGCAGCGTATAACGCTATTGACTTGCCGGCGTATGAAAATGTATGGTCCAATACAAATTCAACCAATACAGCCAATTTTTGGAACGGTATACGCTATGCCAATGAATTTATTGACAACATTGGCGTTGTACCTGTTAAGGGCTTTGTAAATGGGGTTGGTACCCGTTACATATGGAAAAGCGAAGCGCGGTTTTTAAGAGCGTATTTTTATTTCGAACTGGTTAAACGTTTTGGTGGTGTTCCACTAATAGGCAATACCGTTTATAATATCAATGATAACCTTAAAGTTCCCCGCAATAATTTTTCCGATTGCATAACCTATATCGTAAATGAATGTAATGCTATACAGGATAGTTTAATAACGGCTCCTTTAGCTAATCCGGCTTCGGATAACTATAGAGCTACTAAAGGGGCTGCATTGGCTTTAAAAGCAAAGGTATTACTGTATGCGGCCAGCCCTGTTTTTAATGATCCTGCAGGTTCTATAACTAATCCACTTGTTGGTTATACCAATTATGATGCTACAAGATGGGCACAAGCGGCAGCGGCGGCACAGGCAGTAATTAATCTAGGTGCTTATAGCCTCGACCCGATTTATCCAAATATATTTCTCACCCAAAATGATCCGGAAATTATTTTTATAAGAACTAATAATAGTACAGGTCCAAGTCATGGCATTGAAAATACTAACGGCCCTGTAGGGTTTCCTGAAGCCATAAGCAGTGGGCAAACAAGTCCTACCCAGGATTTGGTAAACGCGTACCCAATGAATAATGGTTTGCCAATAACCAACACCGCTTCGGGTTACGATCCTAATAACCCTTATAACAACCGCGACCCGCGACTCGCTTACAACGTATTGTACAATGGCGCACCATGGTTAGGCTCGTCATTACAAACATTTGAGGGTGGTGTAAGCAAACCTAATAATGGGCAGCAAGAAACAGTTACTGGTTACTACATGAATAAATTTATGGGTAATGATGCTACAGGCTCAACCTATTCAAATCATGATGAAGACTGGGTGGTTTTCCGTTATGCCGAGGTCTTACTTGATTATGCCGAGGCTGAAAATGAAAGCAACGGGCCTGGTACAAATGTTTACCAGCAATTGGAGGCGCTAAGGAAACGAGCTGGAATAGCTCCGGGTTCCAATGGCTTATATGGGCTCCAGCAAGGTATGACACAGGCGCAAATGCGTGCAGCTATTCAAAATGAAAGGCGTATAGAGATGCCTTTTGAAGAGCAGCGATATTTTGATATCCGAAGGTGGAAAATAGCTGATTCGGTGATGAATGCACCGCGAATGGGTGTTTCAATTACAAATTCCAATGGTGCTTTAACCTATAATTACATCACGGTTTTAACTACCAAGTTTATAGCCCCTAAAATGTATTTGTATCCAATACCATATACCGAAGTACTGGCAAATCCAAATTTGAAACAAAACCCCGGATGGTAACTAATAATTGAATTTAACCAAATTAAATAAAGCTGTTATGAGAAAAAGTATACTTTTCTTTCAAATAATATTATTCCTGCTACCTACAGCATTGTATGCCCAAAATAAAGTAATAACAGGTACTGTAAAAGATGCTGATGGGGTATTGCAAGGAGCAACAGTTGTTGAGAAAGGCAATCCGGGCAATGGTGTTGCTACAAGTGCTAATGGAAAATTTAGGTTAACCTTAAAGGGTACTATGAACATAATAATTGTGCGTTTTGTTGGTGATATTCCCCAGGAGATCAAAGTGACCGGTAAAACGAATATTGATGTTACTATGCGGCCCAATAGCAATGGTTTGGATGAGATATCGGTGGTTGGTTTCGGTAAAACTACTCGTATTACTAATACCGGTGCCGTAAGCTCCATTAATGCGGCTCAAATACGCGAGGTTCCAACAGCAAATGTCCAGAATACCCTTGCGGGCAGGTTGCCCGGCTTCTTTTCTCAACAAAGTTCAGGCCAGCCAGGTAAAGATGCATCCGACTTTTTCATTCGTGGTGTGAGCTCATTGAACCCGGCTGGCAATCAGCCATTGATTATTGTGGATGATATTGAGTATACCTATGATCAGTTGCAGCAAATAAATGTAAACGAAATTGAGACAATATCTATACTAAAAGATGCTTCTACAACGGCTATTTACGGTATAAAGGGAGCAAATGGTGTTCTGGTGGTGACTACCCGTCGTGGTAAAGCCGGCGCACCTAAAATTAATTTTCGTGTTGAAGGTGGCTTGCAATCAAATACTATAACGCCTACATTTCTTGATTCATACCAGTCGGCTTTACTCATAGATCAAGCTGAAGCAAATGACAATATTGGAAGCCCGAATCCTCAAAAACTTACTTTTTCTCAGGCTGATTTAACTTTATTTCAAAATGGTAGGGATCCATACGGGCATCCGAACGTAAGCTGGTATAACGATATTGTAAACAAATACAGTTATCAAACAAACTCGAACCTTGATATATCGGGAGGTAACGACCAGGTAAAATATTTTATCTCAGGCGGCGCGCTTGATCAAAATGGCGATCTTAAATATTTCCCCGATCCAACAGGGGTATTAAATAATAACTATTATTTCACCCGTTATGACTTTAGGTCGAATTTAGATTTAAAAGCAAATAAAACGTTGGATCTGAGATTAGATGTTACTACCCGTTTCTCCGATATTAATCAACCGTTAAGTCAAAACTCGGCAATGGGTTCCTTATATGATTTTACGCAGGAAACACCTTTTACAGCTCCTTTTTTAAATCCCAATGGGACATTCGCATATGCCTATTCATCGTTTAACCCAAGCCACCTTCCTACGCTGAACGCCAGGCTCGCATCAGGTGGAAACGAAAATTCAAGGCGATCCGACTATAACGTGTTGTTCAACGCGGTTCAAAAATTAGATGTAATTACCGAGGGACTATCAGCTACAGCCAGAGTAGCTTATGCTAATACAGAGCAATATACATCGCAAAATACACCAAGTAGTTCTGCAATTCCATCGTATCATTATGACGCAAGCACAAACGTTTATACATTAAACCCTAATGGTGCTTATGTTTTCCCGCCTTATGAACAAACTGGTCAAACAGATATTTATACTAATGATGTGAATGTGCAGCTATTTGCAAATTATGACAGAACGTTTGGCTCGAAAAATCATGTTACAGGATTGCTTTTGTTAAACCAGGATGCTTCAACAACTTATGCGAATAGTGCAATTCTGTTAAATCCTTTGCAGGTAGGTGTACCTTCAAAATATCGCGGTGTATCATTAAGAGGAGGGTATGATTATGACGGAAAATATCTGTTTGATATTAACACCGCCTATAACGGCACAGATAGGTTTGCCCCGGGTCATCAATATGGTTTATTCCCCGCTATGAGCTTAGGTTATAACATGAATAAAGAGGATTATTTTAAAAACCTATTCCCATTCTTTGGTTTGTTTAAAATCAGGGGTTCATATGGTATAGTGGGCTCTGATGCAGCACCGGGCAACCAGTATGTATATACTCAAAATTATTTACAGGGAACATCAGCATACAGTTTCGGCGAAAGCCAGCAATTGTATAATACTTATTATGAAGGTGCTTTAGCTAATAACAGTGTGGTGTGGGAGCGTCAAAAAGAACTTGATTTGGGTGTGGATATGAACTTGCTGAAAGATAATAAATTAAATATTACTTTTGATTATTTCCATAATGTGCGCTATGATCAGTTGATCGCCCCGGCGGCGGTTTCGGAAGTGTTGGGTGTTGGGCTTCCTGCAGTAAACCTTGGCCGAACCCAAAATCAAGGCTTCGACGGTCAAATAGGGTATCATAATTCAATTGGTAAAGTTCAATACAGTACCACCTTTGTATTTTCCTATGCTAAAAACAAAATCCTATACGAAGATGAACCGCAACCAGCCTATCCTTGGTTGGCCCAAACGGGTCATTCTATCGGGCAACCATTCGGTTATCATTTTTTAGGCTATTATACAGCAGCAGATGTGGCAACTATTCAAAAATATGAAGCAGCACACGGCGGCTCAAATATAGGAGACCAGGCAGTCGCAGTACCTGATAATGGTGAAACAATACAACCCGGTGATCTGCGATATGCGGATTTAAATCATGACGGTATCATCAATGTTGATGACGAACGCGCTATAGGCTACCCTAACCTGCCAAATACTACACTCGGTTTAAACTTACAGGCCGCTTATAAGGGTTTTTCTATAAGTGTATTATTTCAGGGATCATTCAACTATAGCTTTATAGTAACCGGTACAGGTATTGAACCGTTCCAAAGCCAGTTTCAACCAATCATGTTACAGGCGTGGACGCCACAGAATGCAGCAAACGCTCAGTTTCCGAGGTTGACTCAAAACCCAACAACGGTTAACAGTCCAACTTTTTATCCATCGGATTACTGGTTGGTAAATGCCTACTATATACGTTTAAAAACACTTGAAGTGCGTTATGCGGTTCCAAGTAAGTTACTGCCATTTCATCTAAGTAGCGGCAGTATTTATTTAAGCTGTTATAACCTGTTTACATGGGATAATTATGACAAGTATCAACAGGATCCGGAAATTTCAACTAATACGGTGGGAGATGCTTATATCAATCAGCGGGTAGTTAATTTAGGTATACAAGTAGGCTTTTAATTTGGTTATGTAGTTAATAAAAATTGCACGGGTATTTAACCGTGCAAACCATCAGAGAATTGAACATAGCGAACAGTAAAATTTAAATTAGCAATATGTTTCCAACGCTTTCAGATTTAATTGCTTATTTATTTCACATTCATATACCGTTGCCGATTCAAACCTTCGGATTTTTTGTTGCGCTATCCTTTTTTTTTACTTACCTGGCTTTTTCGTCAGAGTTTAAACGTAAAGAGGAGCAGGGGCTAATACACTCATTTATTCGTAAGGAAATTACAGGCAGTCCAGCATCGCCACTGGAATTAACGATAAATTTTTTACTGGGTTTTGTATTTGGATTTAAGATCATAGGCGCACTAATTAATTATCATCTTTTTACCATAGACCCTCAGCATTATATCTTGTCTTCGGCAGGGAATGTTTATTCAGGATTGATTTTTGGAACAGGATGGGCGTGTTGGGCTTACTATGATAGGAAAAGAACACAGCTTAAGCAGCCCAAAATTGTTGAAATTACGGTTCATCCCTACCAACTTATGGGGCGTATAACATTTTGGGTGGGTACTATAGGTTTTATTGGCGCAAAGTTGTTTGACACTATTGAACATCTGAATTATTTTTTTGCTGATCCAATTAATGATCTGTTATCGCCAAATGGTTTTACGTATTACGGTGGTTTTGTATTTGGTATGCTTACCCTTTTTTATATCGGCGTGAAAAACGGCATGAAGTTACCTCAGATAGCTGATGTTGGGGCGCCGGGTATGATGCTGGCCTATGCCATTGGCCGTATAGGTTGTCAGCTTTCTGGCGATGGAGATTGGGGGATTATAAATTCACACGTTAAACCAGGTTGGTTGCATTGGCTGCCCAATTGGATGTGGTCATTTAATTTCCCTCATAATATTTTAAATGAAGGCACTTATATACATGGTTGCACCGGCAATTACTGTAGTGTGCTGACTAAAGGAGTATACCCAACTTCATTTTACGAAAGTGTGATTTGTATGCTGATGTTTATCGGTATGTGGAGTATCCGAAAATATGTAACAACACCGGCATTCATGACATATCTATACTTTATATTAATGGGGTTAGAACGTTTTTTTATAGAATACATACGGGTCACCATAAAATACAATGCATTCGGAATGACATTAACACAAGCACAGATTATAAGCGCGGGTGTGTTTTTAGTTGGGGTTGGCGGTATGATCTATCTGTATATCATCAAACCATATAGATTAGGAAAATATGCGCGAGATATCTCCCATGAGGTAATAAACCAGTAACAAATTTTTTAGCTATTATACCAGTAAAACTCTCTGAGAAAGCATATTATGAAAAATATACTATTATTAATAATTTTATTTATAACTACCCTTGTACATGCTCAACAGCCAGACCTTGTAAAATATGCTAATACCCTGCAAGGGACTAATTCCAAATATGAGCTCTCCTGGGGAAATGTGAATCCGGTTACTTCCCTGCCCTTTGCCATGAATGGATTTACCGCGCAAACCAATAAAGATGGTGAAGGCTTTAAATATCAATATGCCACACATTCAATTCGGGGTTTTGAACAAACACATCAGTGTAGCCCCTGGGTTAGTGATTATGCGGTTTTTTCTTTAATGCCGGTAACCGGTAAGCTAGTAGTAAACGAAGATGCACGTGCAGCAAACTTTGACCATAAAAATGAGGTAGGAAAACCGAATTATTATAAAGTGAAATTCGACAATAATATCACCACCGAAATTTCGCCTACAGCGCGTGGCGCACATTTTAGATTTACCTTTCCTAAATCAGGCTCATACATCGTACTGGATGGATATACCAAAATGAGTATGGTGAAAATTATCCCGGCTGAACATAAAATTATTGGCTGGGTTAATAATGTGCGTTGGGCACCGGAAGGATTTAAAAACTATTTTGTTATTGTTTTTAACAAGCCATTTGTTGAGTACGGAACCTGGGAAAATAAGCATGATGGTATTTCTAAAGGAAAGTTAACTGACGAAGGTGATGGCATAGGCGCATATATTAAATTTAAGGATGGTGCTACGGTACAGGCGAAAGTAGCGTCATCTTATATCAGTCCCGAGCAGGCTGAAGTTACACTGCAGGCTGAATTGGGCAATCAAAAAACTTTTGAAGTTACCAAAGACGCGGCCTTTAAGGTTTGGAACAACTTATTTAATCGTGTGCTGGTTGAAGGTGGAACTGAAGAGGAGCGGGCGACATTTTATTCCTGTTTGTTTAGAGCCAATTTATTTTCTCACGAATTTTTCGAGTTCGACAAAATGGGTAAACCGCATTACTATAGCCCGTATGATGGTAAGATACATGATGGCTACATGTACACCGATAACGGTTTTTGGGATACATTCCGTGCACAGTTTCCGTTGAATTGTATCTTGCATCCCAAAATGGAGGGACAGTATGTGGAAGCATTACTGGATGCCCAGCAACAAATGGGTTGGCTTCCCGCCTGGTCGCAGCCAGGGGAAACAGGGGGCATGTTGGGTAATCATGCAATATCGTTAATAACTGATGCATGGGTAAAGGGCATACATACATTCGATCCAGAAAGAGCACTTAAAGCTTATTTTCATGAGGCTACTAACAAGGGGCCATGGGGTGGGGCAAACGGAAGGCCATATTGGAAAGATTATTGGACAATAGGCTATATCCCTTTCCCTGAATCGCAAGGATCGGTAGGACAAACGCTGGAATCGGCATATGACGACTTTTGCGCTTATCAACTGGCAAAAGTTACAGGCAATACTTTTTATGAAGGCATTTTTGCCAAACAAATGTACAACTATAAAAATCTTTGGGATGCTTCCACACGTTTTATGCGTGGTAGGGGCGAGGACGGCAAATTTGCACCAAATTTTGATCCTTTAGATTGGGGAGGGCCTTATACCGAAGGCAATGCCTGGCATTGGATCTGGTCGGTTTTTCATGACGAACAGGGGCTGATTAATTTGTTTGGCGGCAATAAAAATTTCACGGATAAACTAGATTCAGTATTTACATTACCTCCCACAATTAAAGTTGGTGCTTATGGGCAGGTTATCCATGAAATGACGGAGATGAAACTGGGAAATATGGGACAATATGCGCAAGGTAATGAGCCTATTCATCACATGATATACCTTTATGATTATGCAGGGCAACCTTGGAAAGCGCAACAGCATATTAGGGACGTGATGGATAAATTATACAATTCGACTGAAAATGGATACCCTGGTGATGAAGACGAGGGCCAAATGTCATCGTGGTACGTTTTGAGTGCAATGGGTATTTATAGTGTTTGCCCGGGAACAGATCAATATGTAATCGGAAGCCCTGAATTTAAGAAGATTACGATCACAATGGAAGATGGCAAGAAGTTCATTATCGAAGCAAATAACAACAGTAAGCAAAATGTTTATATCCAATCTGGTACCTTAAACGGAAATACCTATACCCATAATTGGATAAAATACAGCGACATTGCTAAAGGCGGGATATTGCATTTTGAGATGGGTAATCAGCCAGCTTTACAACGTGGCATAGAACAAGCCGATAAACCATTTTCTGTATCGGTCAACCAATAACTTAATTGGGTATCAATTTTCAATGAATTTTATATCTGCCATGATAAAAAAGTCTAATCTATATTTTATTGCTTCCACACTGTTTGTTATAATAAACTTTTTACCGGTGGTTACTCATGCACAGCAAAAAATCAATGCTGTTAATTATGCTGAAAAGGTAAATACAATGATTGGTACTAAGGGAAAAGGGAAAGGCCCCCAAGAAATGTATCTGGAAGCAGGCTTTACATTTCCGGGTGCTACCTACCCATTCGGAATGGTGCAGTTTACCACAACTTTTTTTGATGAAGATAAAGGCTTCGTGGTAAATCAGCTCAGTGGCGCCGGTTGTCCGCACATGGGTAATTTTCCCACACTGCCTTTAAATGGCCAACTTACCTCATCTCCAAATGATATGAAAGGTTTTAAGCCACAATATCATATGGAAAAAGCTATGGCCGGCTATTATAGAGTTAATTTGAGCAGCAGTAATATTGATTGCGAGTTAACGGATACCAAACGTACCGGAATGGCTCAATATCATTTTTCGGATACTGTTAAGCAAGCTACTATTATCATCGGCTCGGGCACAAACGCCACCAAAATTACAGATGCCCATATCAGTATAACCGGCCCCGGAAAGTGCGAAGGTTATGCCAATGGTGGCTCCTTTTGTGGTATAAAAACAGATTATCGTGTATACTTTGTTGCTGAATTTGATGTAGAACCTATCAGTTCAGGTACATGGAAGGACGGTAAGATAAATGCTTCATCAACTACTGAGGATGGCGAAAATTCTGGTGCTTATTTTACTTTTAATGTGCCGGCAAATAAATTTATACATTATAAATTCGGCCTGTCTTATGTGTCTTTAAAAAATGCCAGGGAAAATTTAAAGGCCGAGAACCCCGGATGGAGCTTTGCCGCGGTAAAGAACAATGCCATAGCTGCCTGGAACCGATATTTGGGTAAAGTAGAGGTATCTGGCGGGGATAATGATCGTACTACCCAGTTTTACACTCATTTATATCATGCCTTTATCCATCCGAGTATATCAAGCGATGTAAATGGTGAGTACATGGGCGCGGATAATAAAGTTAAAAAAGTTAAAGGATTTAAAGATTATACCGAATTCAGCAATTGGGATACTTATCGTACTACCATCCCACTTTTGGCAATGCTCGCGCCTAAAGAGACTGGCGATATGATGCAATCGTTAGTGAAGTTTGCTCAGCAATCGGGAGGTGGTTTCCCGCGCTGGGTAATGGCAAACATTGAAACCGGCATTATGCAAGGTGACCCGACATCCATTGTGGTAGCTAATGCTTATGCCTACGGTGCAACTGGTTTTAACACTAAAGCCGCCCTTGAAGTTATGCGTAATGGGGCAGAAGTTATTGGTATCAAGTCCCAAATTGAATTAACGCGCCCTCAGTTAGATCAATATATAAACAAAGGCTATGCGCAGGCATCCATGAGCTTGGAATACAACTCTGCTGATTTTGCTATCGCGGAATTCGCTTTGCAAACTACCGGGAATAAAGCCCTTTATAACAAATACCTGCAAAGTGCCCAAAAATGGAAGAATATTTATAACCCGGACACAAAATGGCTACAGTCGCGCAATCTGGATGGTAGTTATAGAGGTCAAAATGACGATATGCGCGAAGCAAGTTATAAAACTTATTTCTGGCTGGTACCATTTAATCTCGCTAAACTGATTGATACTATAGGCGGTAAGCAGTTTGCTGAAAAGAGATTGGATAATTATTTTAACCGTCTCGATGCAGATTATGACCAGCCGTGGTTCGCCGCTGGCAACGAGCCGGATTTTCAGGCACCGTGGACTTACAATTGGGCTGGTGTACCATACAAAACACAGGCGCTTGTGCGTAGAATAATGAAAGATCAGTATAAAAACAAAGATAATGGCTTGCCGGGTAACGATGATTTGGGAGCGATGGGGGCCTGGTATGTTTTTGCTGGGATAGGCATGTACCCGATGATACCGGGTTATGCTGGTTTTTCAGTCAATAGTCCTTCATTTACTCACATAACAATCCACTTAGGTTCGGGTAAAACATTAGTTATCACTGGCGGATCGCAAACTAAACTATATATATCTTCCCTAAAAGTAAATGGTAAAACATGGAATAGTACATGGATACCTTACAGTCTCATTAAAAATGGAGGGCACATATCATATAGCTTATCTGAAACGCCTAATAAAAACTGGGGCACAATTGCTAATCCGCCATCATTTAACAAATAGGGATTTATAACGACGGGGAACTAATTGATAATTACTGTGTGAAAAATTAAACAATCAAAGGAATATGTAAATCAAGAATTATTCGATTAATTTACAAGACCAATTGTTTTTTGCCATTTATGGATGCGAAGCCTAAGTTTACTGAACGAAAATATTTGATTACGCTTTTATTTGTTATTGTACTCTTTATGTTCTGGGGTATTGCTATCACGTTAGGCGATGTTTTAAACCGGCATTTTCAACATGTATTAAAAATATCGAAGGCACATTCAGGCTTAGTTCAATTGTCAATTTTTGGAGCCTATGCGGTAATGGGCGTACCTGCGGGTTTGTTCATGAAAAGGTTTGGTTATAAAAACGGTGTGCTATTGGGCTTGTTTCTTTATTCGGTGGGTGCGTTTCTATTTGTACCGGCCGCGGATGCAGAATCATTTGATTTTTTTAGGATAGCCTTGTTCATTTTAGCCTGTGGTTTGGCAACGCTGGAGACAGTTGCCCATCCATTTGTAGCATCACTTGGTGATCAGCGCACCAGCGATCAGCGTATAAATCTCTCGCAAGCATTTAATGGTTTAGGCGGCGTAGTAGGCCCATTAATAGGTAGCTATTTTATATTAAAGGCTGGTCAGGTGCACTCCAACGACCTTATTGCAGTAAAGAATTTATATATTGTAATTGGATGTGCTATAGCGCTTATCGGCATATTATTTCTTTTTGTAAAAGTGCCTACTTTGGTTGACCCGCATATTATTGCTACTGATTCATATGCGATACCAGGAAAAATAAATGGAGATAAGAAATTGTTTCATCATAAGCATTTTGTTTTTGCCGCTATTGCGCAGCTTTTTAATGTGGCCGCTCAAGGTGGAACTTGGGCGTATTTTATAAATTATGGACACGAAATAATGCATTTGAGTGACGAAAAAGCGGGATATTTTTTTTCATTAAGTATGATAATGATGATGATCGGCAGATTTGCAGGAACTTTTTTAATGCGATTTATAGCGCCTTATAAGTTGCTCAGTATATTTGCATTAGCAAATATTATTATGTGTATAATAGTTGCCCAGGGGTTTGGAATAATATCTTTTATAGCTTTATTATTTATCAATTTCTTTTTCAGTATTATGTTTCCGACAATATTTAGTTTGGGACTGAAAAATTTAGGTAAACAAACACAAAGAGCTTCATCATTTATTGTAATGGGTGTTGTTGGTGGCGGTCTATTTCCACCAATAATGGGTTTAATCGCCAATCATAATGTAGCAACGTCTTATTATTTACCTATTATTTGTTATATAGTGATATTTTTGTTTGGGCTTATGTATCCCAGATTAAACAAAAATTTGGGGCGTAATAATGTTATCACGCCATTAATTCAGGCTTAAAAGTGAGTATTAAATCATATATTTATAAGAAACGTGTTCAGTGAAGAAAAAACTTTCAATTAACGACATTGCCAAGAGCCTAAACGTATCCAAAACAACTATTTCATTTATACTTAATGGAAGGGCACAGGAGATGCGTATCGGAGACGAACTGGTTGACCGTGTGCTGAAATTTGTAAATGAAGTTGGATTTAGGCCTAACTCATTAGCGCAAAGTTTACGCTCGGGTAAATCAAATATAATTGGTTTGATGGTAGAAGATATTTCAAATCCATTTTTTGCCAAAATTGCGCGATATATAGAGGATAGGGCATATCAAAGCGGCTACAAGATCATTTATTGCAGCACTAATAACGATACAAAAAAAACCCAGGATCTTATTGCAATGTATCGTGACAGGCACATTGATGGCTACATTATAGCTCCTCCGGAAGGCATTGAAGAAGATATTGAGTCGTTATTAAAAGATAATTTACCCGTTGTATTATTTGACAGGAACCTGCCCAAAGTTGAAACTGATTATATTGAAATAGATAATCGTTTTAGTACCTATAATGCTACCAGCCATTTAATTGAACAGGGGAAAAAGAACATCGCCTATATCACTTTCTCTTCAAAGCAAACGCAAATGCAGGCGCGCATTAAAGGTTATATAAATGCGATGAAGGAAAAGAATCTTGTACCGATAGTAAAGGAAGTTGTATTCAATCAGAATGAAGATTTTATTATCGAGCCCATTATGGCCTATTTGAAAAAGCATACTGAATTGGATGCCGTTTTCTTTGGAACTGACCATATTGGTTCCTGCGGATTAAAGGTAATACAGGCATTAGGCATCAAAGTGCCTTCGGATTTAGCTGTGGTGTCTTTTGACGATTATGATGTGTTTAAACTTCATTCGCCGCCAATAACCGCTGTTGCACAACCTATTGAGAAAATAGCCGAAAATGTTATCTCTGTTTTGCTTAATAAGTTAAATTCACCAACAGTGTATCAAAAGCCGCAGACTATAACGCTGAAAACAACTTTTAATATCAGGGAATCTTCTAAAGGTTCATTGGTAACACATGATTAAGTTGGATTCATATTCAATTTAATCTTCCCAATGTTCAATACCTTAGATAACGAATGAATTATCACCCCCTTTAAGGTTATATACTTTTGTTCTCCAGATTAATATTCCCGATGTTTTTTGTGGCAGGCTGATCTTTATTTGCCACTTATCATTTTTAAGCAAATAGCTAACCCATACTTTTCCATCCGGATGCGGAATTTCTCCGCTTACTTTTGTTAACGTACCTAAATGCGGTTCTATTTTTATTTGTGTAAATCCGGGCGCATAACTGTCAATCCCCAATACCGTCCTAAAAAACTCTATGTTTGGACTGGCTCCCCAGGCATGGCAATCAGAACGGGAAGTATTAACATCTGAATACTCCGCCCAGGTAGTCAGGCCCATCGCTATGTTTTCCCGATAGATACCCAACCAGTTCATATAATCATCGCCAAGGCCTGCTTTTACCAATGCCTGGTTCAGGTAGTATTTAAAGTAAACGGAGCATTGGGTTAAACTTTTATCGTTAAGCAGACTGTTGGCTACCGTCGACATATCCGTATCGCTTACCATACCGGTGAGTATAGCAAGTGAATTAGCATGTTGTGAGTAACTGTTTTTTTCTATATTATCGGCATATAACTTTTTAGTCGGATCCCAGTATTTGCGTTGTATGGTGGCTTTTAGCTGCGAGGCTTTTTGGTTATATATATTGGCGTAATCCTGCAGGCCAATTTTGGCTTCCATTTCCGCAGCCCATTGGTAAGCCCATAACAATTGCAGGTCATATATTGCAGCACTGCCATCGCTGCCATTAACACCACCGGCCAAATTACCCGACCAGTCTACAAAGGCCCAATACGGAGTGTTTTTTAACGAGCCATCAGGCTGCTGGTATTTGCTGAAAAAATCAAGAATAGCCCTTTCGCCCACGAGTTTGTCTTTTATAAAGTCAGCATCTGGCCTGTACATCCAGTAGTCATGAAGCATGCAGATATACCACAGCGAAAATGTTGATATGATTTGTGTTCCCTGAGTAGGATAACAGCTCCTGGTAACGCCTTCAGCTAAACGCGAATGGTCTATCGAGGTAAGTGCAGCACGCGCCAGTCTATCATCGTCTGTATTATAATAGGAAATCAGCGCCTGTATCCGTGTATCACCAATATACTGTAGCTGCTCATAATAAGGGCAATCCATATAAGTTTCCCATGCATTGAGCCTCGCTGTACGCCAGCCAATATCCAGCATCTGCTTTATTTCGGTATTATCTGTATTAAATGTCGCTGTTCGTTTAAAAGGATACGCCGTGAATGTACCATACAGGTCATTAATGATCAAGGGCTCATCTTTGGTTTTTACAATCAACCTTAGATAACGATATGTGCGAAAGTTTAATGTAGTAAATGATTGTTCCTGGCTTCCATTTGCAATGAGGCTGTCTATGCGCCCCACGAATTCCTTACCAACTACTTCATTCCGGTTACCTTTACGAACACCTTTGCTACCCTTCTCATAAAGTGATTCAGCATAACCCAACGAAATTCCTGCGTCTTTGCCGCCGCTAAATTTGAAGGTTACATAAGCATTGGTTTCAAAAGTTTGATCAAGGAGTAACGTAACTGTTGTGTTAGCAGGAATAGTTACGGGTATCTTTTTCTCAGGGAAACCTGTAGGTACGTTTATGCCAATTGCACTGCGCAATTTTAAGATGCGCTGATAGATCATTTCCCTTGCTGGTAGTGACGAAGGAACTAATGCCCAGTCTATTCCCCATGCTGTACCTTTAAGGCTTCCATCCATTACTTTAGCTGCCTTTGGCCAGTCACTGTCATTATAATCTACAGCTGTCCAGTCGCCTTTAACAGTCTTATTCATATCTACTAATTCGCCCTTGCTGGCCGAAAAAAAATAACCTGGAATAGGCATACGTCCGGTATCGCGGATGCACTTCCATGTATTGTTGGTGTTCAATATTTCTTCATTAGCGGTATTGCCCTGTATAATAAAAGCTGTGCGTACAGTAATTTGCGCTTCGGGCCGGTATTCTGCTTCGTTAAAAACAAGTGCCGATACTATATTTTTGCCTGTAGTTAAATAGGATGCGATATCAACCGTTTCGTAGTTCCAGAAATAGGTATCGCCCCGTGCTGGGCCAAGTGATACCAGTTTACCATTAACATATAATTTGTAGCGGTTATCCGCCGATACATGAATGATAAAGGAAGATGGTTGGGTAACAAAATCAATACTTTTTCGAAAATAGTATACGCCGTATTTATTACCAGCATCCTTTGGCGATGCTATCCAGCTGGCGTTCCATGGTCGGGAATCTATTTGACGAGACTGTGAATAGCCAAAATTTATACAAAACAAACTTACGATTGTGATAAAAAGTAGAAGGAAATATTTCATAAATTATGTTTATATGGTTGCTAAACTGGTTTTGCAATTTAGAAAAATAAAATGAAAATTTAATTTGGTAATGATGTTTAGATTTAAAATTTAATCTTTCATTAAAGACTAACGAAAATTTGGATTAATCCCGTTGTGTTATCCATCCATTAATGTATAGTAATCTTCGTATTCCAGGTTGTCTGAAACAACTTGTTGAAATATATCATGTGGGATTTGAATCATGAAAATCACAATTCATATCATATTTATCATTAAATAATCTTTATCATTAAATAATCGTCGCTTTAAAAAATGCTATCATACCTATCTGTGTTTAAACTCAGAAATGAACAGTGCTAACTTACATATAAAAGTAAAAGCATTTTTCATGGTGTTGGTTGATCTTAGTCTATCTGACAATTGTATAAAATATCGCTAAACCGGTTTTTTAATCAAAATTCTTATTAAATTTACCCTGGAATCATTTTATAAACTTTAATATCTCCTTTATTTTCTTTCTGTTTTATGAGTATAAACAAAAAAAACTATTCAGTAGCTGCGCTTATATTATTGTTGCCATTTCTTGCCCATGCACAAAATACTCAATGGCGGGCGCAATGGATAACTTCGTTTCATTGTAAAAATGCTGCCAACACTTGGTTAGATTGCAGTAAGGAGATAACTATAGAAAGAACGCCTAAGTTTGCCATAGCAAAAATAGCTACCGACAGCAAATATTGGTTATGGGTAAATGGTAAACAGGTTGTATTTGAAGGTGGTTTGAAAAGAGGACCAAATCCAACGGATACGTATTATGACCAGGTTGATATTGCACCTTATCTCAAGATCGGTAGAAATACTGTTGCGGTACTGGTTTGGTATTTCGGTAAAGATGGATTCTCACACAAAAGTAGCGGTAGAGCAGGATTATTGTTTGATTGCCAAACACCATTCTTTTCCATTTTAAGTAATAAAACATGGAAATGTTCGGTAGAAAATGCTTATCAAACCGCAGGCGATCCCCAGCCGAATTACAGGCTATCTGAATCGAATATTTTGTATGATGCGCGGTTAGATTTAGGAAACTGGCGACTTGCTAATTACCTGTATAATACAATGCCAGATGCTGTAGAATTGGGCCCTGCAGGTTGTAAGCCATGGAACAAGCTTGTACTGCGCCCTATTCCACCTTGGAAGGATTCCGGTATTAAAAACTATGTTAGTTTAAGGACGTCCTCCTCATCTACCACTGATACCCTGATTGGCAGCCTGCCGTACAATGCACAAATTACTCCTTACCTGAAAGTTGAAGCTTCAGCCGGGCAAAAAATTACAATTTGTACTGACAATTACCTGTTCTATAACGGAGGTGAAGCAAACTTAAGGGGTGAATATATCACTAAAAAAGGGGTGCAGGCATATGAAAATTTAGGCTGGTTAAATGGCCAAAAGGTTTATTATATTATACCAAAAGGGATAAAAGTTTTGCAGTTGGGTTATCGTGAAACTGGTTATGATGCCGAATTTGGCGGAAACTTTACAAGTTCTGATCTGTTCTTAAACACTCTTTGGAAAAAAGCGCAACGTACCTTATATATTACCATGCGTGATAGTTATATGGATTGCCCTGACCGTGAACGAGCACAGTGGACCGGCGATGCAGCCAATGAATCGGGAGAGGCCTTTTATGCCTTATCTACGTCAAGCAGCTTACTTACCAGAAAATGGTTGCACGAATTAATTGGCTGGCAAAAAGCCGACGGCAGTATATTTGCACCAGTACCTTCCGGTTCCTGGGCCCTCGAATTGCCCGATCAATCGGCTGCCAGTATTGGCTATTACGGATTATGGAATTACTACCTAAATACAGGCGACAAACAAACATTAATTGATCTTTATGATGGTGCTAAACGATATATAGATAGATGGAAGCTCAATAATAAAGGCACTATCATTCTTCCTATGATGGTTTGGGGAGATTGGGGTGATAATCGTGATTTACTTGTTTTGCATAATTCCTGGTATTATTTAGCAATAAAAGGTTTGCAAAAAATGGCTGTTGAATTAGGTAAAACAGATGATGCCAATAAATATGCCGGTATAATGGCTTCTTTCAAAATCAGCTATAACCAACAGTTTTGGAATGGGACTGCCTATCGTGATCCTGCCTATAAACAACAAACTGACGATCGTGCCCAAGCACTTGCTATTGTAAGTGGCTTAGCTGATAAAGATAAATACGCTGCCATACTAAAAGTTTTGCAAAAAGAGGAACACGCCAGCCCATACATGGAAAAATATGTTTTTGAGGCTATGTTTATTATGGGTTACGAAAAAGAAGCGTTAGAAAGATTTAAAAAGCGCTTTAATAGAATGGTAAATAATAATCAATTTACCACATTGTTTGAAGGGTGGGGAATAGGTAAAGAAGGTTTCGGAGGCGGAACCGTTGACCATGCCTGGAGCGGTGGGGGCCTTACAGTATTGTCCCAATATTTATGCGGTATCGCGCCAGTTGAGCCAGGTTATAAAATCTTCCATGTACTGCCGCAACCGGGTAACGTTCAGTACGCTTCGGCCGAAGTTGCTTCGGCGTCTGGGAAAATTAAAACCAGCTTCGATAATAACCCCAGAGAATTTATTTTAACCGCCAGCGTACCGACTGGGACCCACGCTATCATCGGTTTGCCGGGTAAGCATTACCAACAAATTACCCTCAATGGCACAATCATTTGGGCAAATGGCAAATACATAAGTAATAAAATTGCAGCACAGTATCCAGATTCTGCAGCTAATCGTTTTGAATATAAAATAGCTAAAGGGTATTGGATATTAGCTGGTAAATTAAATACGCAAACCACGTCTGTAGATACCATCAGTAACGTACGTAGCATAACCCAGAAGACAAACCTAACAGACCACAACGCTAACATTCCCCAATAAAAAAATGAAAACTAAAAAAACACAACTGATTTTATTACTGATCACTTTTTTGCAGTCGGCTACAATTTTTACTGCAAATGCACAAATAATTAAGATTCCAAATGGAATACTGGTCAAAGTCGGAGAGCAGCAAGTAGGACTATTGGTGGCTAAAGATGCAGCATTTTGCTTGAGCTTAAACGACTCCTCTATAGCACCATCTGCAATTAAAAGTGTTTTTATTGACGAGAGCAATAAGGCTATTACGCCCTATACGGTGATTTCTAGGCCTCCTTTTTACGGGATTAAAACATCATACGGAAAATTAATGATTAATACTGACACAAAAGTGTGGTCTTTATTTGATGCAGCCGGCCGGGTACTTATCCGGGATGGGGCTTACTCATCTATAGGCACATCAATACAAATTACCCATACTGCAGAAGGTTTGTTGTATGGTTCCGGAAATAGAACCTCTAAGGCGCTAGAAAAAAACGAGTCCAGTTCTTCTGTAAGCAATGGTGTTGTCGGCATTCCATATTTTTGGAATAGTGAGGGTTATAGTGCGTTCGGCGTTTCGGCAAATGATAATAACCCGGCGACCTGGAACCGGGCCAATAATAAAACAGTTTTAACATGGAAATTTTCCGGAAAGGCTGCAAATTTATATCTGTGGCCTGCAAAAACTATATATGACGGTGCAAGCGGATATGTAAAGCTTACCGGAAGACCCAAGCTCCCGCCAAGGTGGGCATTTGGTTACCTGCAAAGCCAATGGGGGTGGGCAGACAGCGCTTATATAGCCAATGTTTTAACTAAATTCCGCACGCATAAATTGCCGGTAGATGCTTTTATTTTCGATTTTGAATGGTACACTACTACGCCCGATTATTCGGTTAAAAAAGAAGGCAAGGTGGGATTTAGCGATTTTTCGTTCAATCCCCAATTATTCCCTCATCCGGCTAGACAGATAGCTGAAATGAAAAGCCAGGGCGTTAAATTTATCGGCATACGTAAGCCGAGGCTGGGTAATGCCGCAGAGTTGGATACTGCCAGGAAAAACGGTTGGCTGATCAGCCCAAATACAGATAGCCGTGATTTAAACTTTAGCAACGCCGCCCTGCGAAAATGGTTTGAAGAAAAGACCAGGCCGCTGCTTAATGCAGGTGTTGATGCCTGGTGGGATGACGAAGGCGAATCCTATTACACCTGTTATTATTGGTGGAATACTGCGCAGCGCGATTTGCTAGCGTCCGCCCGGCCGAATTATCGCCATTTTACTATAAACAGGGCATTCAGCCCTGGCGACCAGCGTTTGGGTTATTGCACCTGGAGTGGTGATATTCCTTCAACCTGGCCATCTTTAGCTGATGTTCCTAAAGATCTACTTAATTTCAGTCTTGCTGGAATGTACTACGGGTCTTGCGACATTGGTGGTTTTCAGGGTACGCCAACCAAAGAAATGTTAGTCCGCTGGTTCCAGGCAGGCGTGTTTCTACCGATTATGCGCTCTCACTCCAACATTGGTACAACTGCTCGTTTCCCTTTTCTTTGGGGCAACGATGGCGAAGCAGCTATGCGCAAAGCGCTTAACCTGAGATACCAATTGCTTCCTTATATTTATAGTTTGGGACATGAGGCCTATAACACCGGCGCACCTATTATGAGGCCGCTGCTGATGGAATTTCCGGCAGATACAACCGTTGCCAACATAACGGACGAATGGTTGATAGGTAAGGGGCTATTGGCTGCGCCTATATTGAATGAAGGTGGCAAGCGAAAAATATACTTCCCCAATGATACGTGGTATAACTACTATACCGGCGATGTGATTAAAGGCCCAAGAACTATTTTAGTTGATAAAGCACTCGACGAAATACCGGTATATGTTCGCGCGGGTACTATACTTCCGCTTGGCCCCGTTATTCAATATTCAGAACAAACTTCTGCAACTCCTCTTGAAATCCATATCTACCCTGGAAAAAACGGCAGTTTTAAAATGGTTGAGGATGATGGGGTGTCGTACAATTATACCGAAGGCGATACGAGAACAACAACTTATTATTGGAACGATAAAACTAAAACATTGACCTGGACGGTAACCGGCTCCTATTCCGGTAAAAACATATATAAAACAATTAAAGCTGTTTTAGGCAAGGAAGAAAAGGGTGCGTTTATCGGTAAAAAAGGAAGCTTGGTTTTTAAGTAATATCGTGTTGTGTTTTTTACTGACTTACCCGTATTCTAAGGCTTTGCCAATATTATTTTCATCTTATCTCTGCACAAAATTCTCATTGGACGGATTTTGTTAAGGGTACATGAACAGCGTAGTTGCACAATCCCGCTCTTTGCTACCCTTGACAGAATTCGTCCAAATAATTGTGGTTTTTATTGTATCAGGATTTAATAATTTTTGGGGCTGATGGTGTTCGCCGCCTTCATGGGTAGTTCTATCATCATGTTCTTCCAGGGGGTATAAGGCAATATCTTCCAAATCTGCCGGCTCATCCAAAGCTTGAACCGTGTCTGCGGTACGAACCATTCTGCGTCTTCGGCTAGTTTCTGGCTGGCCGTCACCAGTGGGCGCATGGCATGCTCATAACGGTTAAACGCCAACGTATGATTATCGTTGGCTTCCTTTAATTCGCCTGCTAAAATATAAGCACCTATCACCGCCATACTGGTGCCCATTCCCGACATCGGCGAGGCGCAATGTGCAGCGTCACCTAGCAAAACCACCCGGCCCGAAGACCAGCGATCCATCCTGATCTGGCTCACAGAATCGAAATAGAAATCAGGCGCATTTTCCATATAACTCAAAAGTTCAGGCACTTGCCATTGTTCGCCCGTGAAGCGTTCCCTGATCATTTCTTTTTGCTGGTTAATATCCCGGTAATCATAACGAATTTGCGGCGAGGCGAAATAAAAGCTGGCCCTGGCTTCCGTATCCTCCTTCGCGCTAAACAAGCCTACACGCTTACCTAATGTTCCATAATACAGGCCTGCCATATCCCGTAGCTTCATGAAATTCGGTGTTGTGAAAATGGCAAAGTAAATACCCAGATGGTGCATAAACTTCGCTTCATCGCCAAAGGCCAATAATCTTACGTTGGAATGTAATCCGTCGGCACCTACTACCAGGTCAAACCGTCGTACCGTTCCGCTGCCGAAAGTAACCTCTACACCAGCTGCGTCCTCAGCGATATGCACTATGCTATCATCAAATAGATATTCTGCATCCTCTTTGGTAGCCTCGTAAAATACATTTGCCAGATCGCCACGCATGATCTCCAGCTCGCCGCTTGTAAAACCGTCGGGCATACTGGCCATCGTTTTATTATTTTTATCCACGATGGTGATCTTTCCAGCACGGGTCTCGAATTTTCTAATTTCATCCACAATACCCATTTTCTCCAGTACTTGCATGGCCGCGCCGCGGAAGTCAATGGCATAGCCACCCGGTCGGATGCCCGGTGCACGCTCTACGATGGTTACTTCAAATCCGTATCGGTTCAACCAGAAAGCCAGTGCTGGTCCGGCGACACTTGCTCCTGAAATCAGTATCTTTTTGTTATTCATAGCGCCAAAATAGCCCCCAGACGCTTAAATCTAACCCTCAATTCTGTTAACCCCGTAAAGAAATCGGTTAAAGCGGGATTATCAGCGGTAAAAACATTTGAGGTTTATAAAGCTTTTTAATCCGTGAGTGCTGTTCTACCTAGAATGGTCGCAAGAAGCGGGTGGGAATTTGGCGCTATTAGTCGTAAATTTGATTTGATAAACAAAATAGGTTATGGAAACGCAAATGAGTTTGTTTAATGAGAGACCGGATTCACCGGATAAAGCGTTCCCTATAATTAATGTCATTTATACCACGTTACTTCCTGAAAAAAACACCTGCGTGTATCTTGTGAACGTCCCAGCCTGGTCGGGACATTTTGATATTAAATAGATCATATTGCCATCTTAAAAAACATCCAATGACAGTACTAGCAAAAACAATACAGGAAAAAGCAAACGAATTTAAAGCGCTGCACCAGCGCCCCGGAATTTTCGTAGTACCCAATCCATGGGATGCCGGTTCGGCAAGGGTACTGGAAATAATGGGTTTTAAGGCATTGGCTACCACCAGCGCAGGGTTGGCTTACTCACTAGGCAAACCCGATGGTCATGCCTCCATTAACCGGGAAGAAACCTTGCAAAATGCGCAAAGCATTGTTAACGCAATCTGCCTGCCGGTTTCCGCGGATCTGGAAAATGGCTATGGAGATAGCCCGGAAGCTTGCGCCGAAACTATCCGGCTGGCAGCAGCAATAGGCCTTTCCGGCGGTTCCATCGAGGATGCTACCGGAAAATCAACCGCCCCGATCTATCCATTTGAACTGGCTGTGGAACGGGTCAAAGCAGCGGTAGCAGCCACTAAAAACCTATCACATTCTTTTATCTTAACTGCCCGTGCTGAGAATCTGATCCATGGAAAAATAGATCTTAAAGATACCATTAAACGATTAGAAGCTTTTGCCGATGCAGGTGCTGATGTGCTATTTGCGCCAGGGTTGAAAACCAAAGCGGACATTGAGGCTGTGGTTAAAGCGGTTAGTCCAAAACCAATCAATGTCATTATGGGGCTGGCTGGCGTTAATTTTTCACTGACAGCACTTGAAGACATGGGTGTCAAACGTGTGAGCATCGGTTCTTCGCTGATCCGCGCCGCCTATGGGGCTTTTTTTCGTGCCATAGAAGAAATTACTCAAAAGGGCACATTTGGTTATGCTGACGAAGCCAAACCTTATAAAGACCTCAACGAATTGTTTGCTAAATTTAATCACTAAGCCATGCTGCAAAACCGTGTCGACCCGCAAGGGAATATCATTAAAACCAGTGCAAGAGGCGCCTGGATGGGTAACCGCGGACAATTGCACGATCAGGGCAAAGCCATCAAAAGGCAATTCAAGCTCAAAGCATGGCTAATCTGCCTGCTGGAATTTAACGGGCGACACAGACAGGTTATGGCTCCCGGTCGCTATACCGAGTTGTTTTTCTTGGACGAAGCTACTGCTTTTGCCGCCGGTCACCGGCCATGCTTTGAATGCCGTAGGCAAGATTATAACCGGTTTAAGGCCGCCTGGCTCAAAGGCAATCCGGAATACGGTTTCAACGAGAAAACCTCTTTTCAGGAAATTGACCAGCTATTGCATAAACAAAGAATAGATCGTAAGGGTAACAAGGCCACCCATGAAGCCAATATCAAAGACCTGCCCGATGGCGCTTTTATCCTGATCGGTAATGAACCCTATCTGTTAACTAATAACCGGATTTACCATTGGGCACCGGCCGGTTATGAAAGCGCGCAACCTTTACCTGAAATTACCACAGTAACAGTGCTCACGCCCAAATCCACTTTGAATGCTTTCCGTGCTGGTTATCGTCCGCAGCTGGCCATTTGAATTAACTACCTTACACTCTCTACAGTGTAGATGAAACTATCTGACTTATAATATCCTAAGTTGTATTCTATTGGCCTTTCCCCGTGGTCAAATACAAACCGTTTGCGAAATAGTACAGGGCTTCCAGTCGCTATCTTCAATTTATCAGCTATAAAAGAATCTGCAGCTTTCGCACTTATTTCTTCTTTAGATAATGTTGCCACCACAGAATGTTCACTTTCAAGCATTTCGTATAATGGCATTTTAAAATCTTCTTCACCTGTTAAGCCAACGCGCGGATGAAAATAAGAGATGAAGTAAACAAAGGGTTCGTTAGGTTTTCCTCTTACCTTCTCCATTTTTAGTATTTGGCGATCTGTTTTAATCTCAAAAAAATTGGCCAACGCTTCATCAGGATAAACCCAGCTGATATGCAATTCGAAATTTTTTATGGGAATGCCCCTCAATTTCATTTCCTGCGAAAAACTTAACCAGTTGTTTGATTTTGAACTTACTGCAGCCGGGGCAACTTTAGTGCCGGTACGTTTCTTTCTGATTAGTAATCCTTCAAACACCAATTTGTTGATAGCTTGCCGGAGTGTGGTTCGAGATATTGCCAGCATTTTTGCCAGCTCTACCTCATTGGGTAACAGTTTTCCGTTTTGATATTCTTCCTCTTCAATAAGTTTTCTTAACAGCGCTTCTGCTTGAATATGCAGTGGGACAGGACTTTTATGGTCTAAGGAATACCTCATTCGTATAATTAAATTACAATAATAAGATTTTAGCTTACTAATTGATTTGTACGTACAATACAAAGCAAATTAAAACAATTAATTACCATCTAAATAAAAAATAGTAAATATATAAAAATATTAATATGTTTGTACATTACAACATTATAAACAAACCATAATAAATCTTCCTAAATAATAGAATTAATATTTAATTATTTTCTGTATATTTTAATATGTACATACATTACTACAAATAATATGAATTTAAATCAACCTTCTGTTTCTGATCAACATGTTAATATTGAGGCATCCTTACGAAAGTCTTCGCAATCAATACTGCCGGTGAAGTTGCAGGGCGATAACCCAAAAGCTGCAGAGTATAATATTTATCCGGTTAGTCATATTAATGGTGATAAGATAAATAATGGTTTTGATTCTTTGGCACAATGGATCATTTCAAAAGGTAGTGTAGTTATTGACGGTTTTGGTGGAGTTTTCTGGGAAAAAATCAAAGCGGAATTAGATGGAGAATTTAATAAACAAAACCTAGCTGTTAATTGGGTGAGTACCGCTGATTTCTTAAAATCAGAAACTGAGATTGATGCTTTGCTTAAACCATTCTTAGGTACTGAAGAATCGGTATGGGGCAGTAGGTGTACGTTACAGCTAAGTGACATTTATCGTAATGATAAATTATCTGCACAAAAAATACAACCTGATTTTGATATAAACATTGTGTTAGGTACTGGTGCAACCCTTTTAAACTGGGATGCAGCTATAGTATACATTGATTTGCCCAAAAATGAAGTGCAATTCCGTATGCGTGCGGGTTCAATAACTAATTTGGGCAGCAATAGCTTATACGAACCTTTTATTATGTATAAGCGGTTTTATTTTGTTGACTGGGTTTTACTGACTCAACACAAGAAACAAATTCTTAGCAACATATCCGTAATTGCTGACGGGCAATGGGTGAATGATATTAACTGGATGCTTAATGAGGACTTTACTGCGGCTTTAACCACCATAAGCAATTCAGTTATCCGGGTAAGGCCTTGGTTTGAGCCGGGTGCATGGGGGGGGCAATGGATAAAAGAGCACATCAAGGGTATTAATAAGGATGTAGTTAATTATGCATGGTCATTTGAACTGATTGTACCCGAAAATGGATTGATTTTTGAAAGCGGCGGTTTTCTATTAGAGGTTTCCTTTGACTTCTTGATGTTTCACAATCAGCACCAGGTGCTAGGTAAGCATGCGGCTATATTTGGTGACGAATTCCCAATCAGATTTGATTTTTTAGATACCTGTAAAGGGGGAAACCTATCTATCCAATGCCATCCCCGGTTACAATATATCCAACAAGTATTTGGCGAAACTATTACCCAGGATGAAACCTATTATATACTTGAGTGCGAGCCGGAAGCCAATGTTTATCTCGGTTTTCAGGAAAATATTGATCCAACTGAATATAGAGAAGCCCTGGAAACGAGCCAAACAGAAGGCAGGGAAATAAACATTGAAGATTATGTGCAATCCCATATCGCTAAAAAGCATGATCTTTTTTTGATACCTAACGGAACAGTACATAGTGCGGGTGCAGGCAATCTGGTTCTGGAGATTAGTGCTACGCCTTACATCTTCACTTTTAAAATGTACGATTGGTTAAGGCTCGACCTTGATGGCAACCCAAGGCCAATTAACATTGAACATGCTTTTAACAACCTTGATTTTAAGCGCAAAGGTGATTTGGTACAACAGGAGCTAATATCAAAACAAACAATTATAGAAGAAGGCAACAACTGGCAACTGATTCATGTGCCTACCCATGCTGAACACTTTTATGATGTTCATCGCATTGAATTTGATGATACCGTTACTATTGAAACCAACGATTGCTGCCACGTAATGATGTTGGTTGAAGGGGAGTGGATTACTATTGAAACGGCTGACGGCAGCATGCATCACTTTGCTTATGCTGAAACATTTGTTGTGCCGGCAGGCGCAATTAGCTATAAACTTACCAATAAAGGTGCGGGCCGTGCAAAAGTTATTAAATCGTTTTTAAAATAACAGCCATGAGTAATAAAATACAAAATATACAGCAAAAATATAGTAACATATATTTATATCTTATTTGCCTGGTAGCCGCCTTAGGCGGATTTTTATTCGGCTTTGATACTGCTGTAATATCGGGTACTGTAAGCCTGGTAAAACACGATTTTAATTTGGATGCCTTGCACGAAGGCTGGTTTGTGAGTTGTGCATTGCTTGGCTGCATATTAGGCGTAAGTATGTCGGGCAAATTAAGTGACAAATATGGGCGCAAAATTATACTGATCCTTTCGGCGATATTGTTTTTATCCTCGGCATTGGGTTGCATGTTATCTAATTCATTTACAGCGTTGATCTTATTCAGATTGATAGGTGGATTGGGTATAGGCGTGGCCTCGATGGTATCTCCCTTATACATTTCTGAATTCGCGCTTTCGCGCTATCGGGGAATGATGGTATCCATGTATCAATTGGCTTTAACTATTGGTATTGTACTAGCATATTTTTCTAATGCCTATCTCGCCAACCATACCGGCGACGTATTTGGAAGCACGGCCACCCAAAAAATATTTTCGGGTGAGGTATGGCGCGCTATGTTAGGGTTGGGTGCTTTGCCCGCAGCGATATTTTTAATTTCATTGTTTTTAGTGCCTGAATCACCAAGATGGTTAATGTCGGTAGGGAAAAAAGAAAAAGCCTACGAAATACTGATTAATATAGACGGTATTGAAGCTGCTAAAAATGAAATAAGATCATTTGAATTATTACAGGAGAATACAGGCTTTAAAGAATTATTTACACCTGTTTATCGCCGAGCATTATGGATAGGGCTATTGTTACCATTCCTGTCGCAGATATGCGGTATAAACGCGGTGATTTATTATGGCCCCAGAATATTGGAGCAGGCTGGCTTTACGCTTAATAATGCGCTTGGAGGGCAGGTTACTATTGGGCTGGTTAATGTTGTATTCACCTTAGTGGCCATTTTTACTATCGACAAATGGGGGCGTAAACCATTGCTTTTTGTGGGGATAGGAGGGGCGGTAATTTCTTTGATAATTATCGGTTGCCTCTTTGCGTTGAACATAACCTCCGGCCCTTGGATATTGATTTTTATACTGGCATTTATTGCATGTTTCGCCTTTTCATTTGGCCCGGTATGCTGGGTAGTTATAGGTGAGATATTTCCTAATGCTATACGCGGTAAAGCCATGGCGCTTGCCACCCTTTCTTTATGGATTGGAAACTTTTTAGTGGGGCAGTTAACCCCTTTAATGCTTGAGGGGCTGGGCTCAGCGGCTACATTCTGGATTTTCGCTGTTTGCTGTTCACCGGCACTATACATTACCTGGAAGCTAATACCTGAAACCAAAGGAAAGTCGCTGGAAAGCATTGAGCTATACTGGAAAACTACTTATGCCGCCGAAAGTAAACAAGTTGAATATTTAAAAATTAAAACTAATAATTACGTATAAGTTTAATATGGATCTACCTATCATATTAAATTGATAATTAATCAAAACGCCTGATTAAAACACTTTATGAAACTTCTTTTATACAAACACCTCGAAAAAATAGGACAACGGCATTTAAAGAGCTTTGTTGTTATGTTGTTTTGCCTTTTTGGAGGCATCCAATGTGTCTTTGCCCAGCAAACGATTAGCGCAACAAAAAATGTACCTTATTTTGGTGAAATAAACTGGGTTAATGGTTTTGCAAAGGAAATTAGTGGCGAAAATATTAATTATTATTCTGCCTTCCCGGATTATGCCACAACAGCTTTGTTAACTCGCTGTACTGATGGCAACAAGACCATTGAATGGGAAACTGCACCGGTTCCCCAAAATATGAAAGGTAAATATGTTTATTTCAGCTGGGTGGCAGGTCATTCTTCGGGCAGCAGCAGCGGCAACCGTAATTTTGATTTATACCTTGATGGTAAAAAACTGCTAACCTTTACTACTTTACCTGCCCACCAAAAGCCCAACTGGGAATTTACTGCACCTGATAGTTCGGCATTGGTATTTCAGCAAATAAAAAGGGATGCTGCAAATGATGCACAGGGGATAGCTTATCTCCGGTTACCATTAAGCAAAGTAAAATCCGGACAACCGGTTAAACTTAAAGTAGTTAGCCAGGCGCAAAACAGTGAAGACTGGTATATGACTTTCAAATTTTCTTTTGAAGAAAAAGTGGATATTAATCCAATGCCTTTTCTTTTAAAAAATGGGCAGCAGCCAATTGTATTAACTGCTTTACATTTTGGAAAAAACCAGCAGCTCAAGGTTAACGTCAATCATAAAGAATCATATTCATTTATAGTTAAAGACGGGATAAACACTTTTGATATACCTGTAAATGCTGTACAGAAAACCGATAGTGTGTTTGTTAGCGCGGTGGTGGGCAAAAATATATTGGTAAACAAGTTTATTCTTTTGAAGCCAGTTGTATATCGTGAAATAAATTTTATTCATAACTCCCATACCGATATAGGTTATTCCGATCTTCAGCCTGATGTTTTAAAAAAACAAATGAAAAATATTGATGATGCATTGCGCATGATCGAAATCACTAAAAATTACCCTACCGAGGCAAGGTTCAAATGGAATATTGAAGCATTGTGGGTGGTTGAAAATTATTTAAAACAAGCATCTCCCATAAAAAAGGAAAAATTTATTAATGCAGTAAAAGATGGGAGTATTTGTTTGTCGGCTTTGTATGCAAATATTCTTACAGGTCTTAGTGAACCGGAAGAAATGTTTCATTATACCGACTATGCAGAACAACTCAGGAAAGAATATGGTATCACTATCAACAGCGCCATGATCTCTGATGTACCGGGATATGCCTGGACTACAGTGACTGGTCTTGCCAAAGGAGGCGTAAAATACTTTTCCAGCGGCCCCAATTATATGGGCGAGACCAATCCTTATTTGGGAGATAGAGTGGGTTATTTTATAAAAGCGTGGGGCGATAAGCCTGTTTGGTGGACTTCGCCTTCGGGTGAAGAAAAAGTGTTGTTCTGGACTGCGGCAAAAGGCTACTCGTCATGGCATGGAACAGCACCGGGAGCTGTGTTTGAACGCGGCCCTAAAAAAATTGCCGCCTATCTTAATGAGCTTGCTGATGAAAATTATCCATATGATATAGTGCAGTGGAGGTATAACATTGTCTCGGATAATGGGCCGATTGATACCTCTATTTCAGGTTTTGTTAAGCAATGGAATGAAAAATATTCATCTCCTAAAATTATATTAAACACTACCGAAAAATTATTTGAAACCTTTGAACAAAAATATGGAAACAGCATCCCGGTAGTTAAAGGAGATATTACACCATATTGGGAAGATGGCGCCGTTTCTACCGCTTATGAAGAAGGTAAAAACAGGGTGAATAGTTTGCGTCTGCAACAATTAACGACGCTTTATTCCATGCTCGATCCGCAGCAATACGATAAACAGAAATTTCGTGAAGCATGGACAAATATTATTATGTTTCATGAGCATACCTGGGGAGCTTATAACAGCATATCGGAGCCTGATGTTCCGTTTGTAACAGAACAATGGCGCATTAAAAAACAATTTATGTTAGATGCAGATGCGCAGGTAACTAATTTAGAGAAAGCGTTGCTACAGCCGGTAAGTTACCCCCAATCAAAAAAAATTGCCGTATTCAATACTTCATCATGGAAACGCAGCGGGCCGGTTGTGATACCGGCGGGCATCAACGGTAAATCTGTAAAAGATGCTACCGGAAAAAAACTACCGTTGCAAAAACTTAGTAACGGTAGTTATGTATTTATTGCCAGCAATGTACCGCCTTTGGGGAGTGCTGTATATGAAGTTATAGACACAGAAGCTCCTCGTTCCGCAACAAAGTTCATGCTTACTGACAGTTCTGTTTCCAATGGAAATATTTGGTTGAGCTGGGATAAAAACAATGGAAGCATAACTAGTTTAAAGGCTGGCAATAGTTTTAATTATGCAGGAACTTTTAACAAACAAGGGTTGAACAGCTATTGGTATGTACCGGGCTACAATCCCGCTGATGCTGTAACAAACGGAAATATTCAGGCAAAAGTTTTAGAACGCGGGCCGGTGCTAACCACTATCGCAATTACATCCGAAGCACCTGGCGCGAATAAGTTAGAAAGAAGAATATCATTATATGCAGGGAGCAATGAAGTGGAGATAGATAATATTATTGATAAAAAAGCTATCCGCGAAAAAGAAGGTGTTCATTTCGGATTTCCTTTTAATGCGTCGCTGGGCAAAACAACATTAGATGCAGGCTACGGATCCATGCAATATTTAACCGACCAGTTACCAGGTTCAAACATGGATTATTTGTATGCCCGCAGATGGATAGATGTATCTGCTGCCGATAAAGGATTGCAGTGGATGTTACTTGATGTCCCTTTGGTTGAACCGGGCGGTATGATGGATGAAAGACTTACTATGCAACAAAGTTATAAAGAATGGAAAAAAGAAGGCAAGCCAACTGCTAACTGGTTTAGTTATGTTATGAATAATTACTGGCATACAAATTATAAAGCAGACCAGGGAGGCATTGTTCATTTCAGGTATGCACTACGGCCTCATGGAATGATTAATGGTTCAGAAATGGAACAAGCGGCATCAGCATTTACACAACCATTGATAGCATTGCAGGTTAAAAATGATGCAACACTTCCCATGGGGCTCTTTGAGTTGACCAATAATAGGGTTGCAGTTACCAGTATTACACCACAAGAAGACGGGAGTTATATTATTCGCTTATTTAATCCAGAACAAGCTGTACAACAAACGACCATTGTGTGGCAAGGGTTAAAGCCGGTTCAACTCATAAACTGTAATACAGAAAAGAATCTCCAACTCAATGAAACGGTAACTGTTGTCGCAATGGGAATTTTAGAGCTTAAAGTGATGCGATAAGGGATTATTTATTGTGTAACCCGTTAACATATAGTAGCAAATAAATTTGTAGTCTTCTTCGTTAATTATTTATTTAGGTAAGAGACTCAAAAGCAATTTGAAAGGTAAATTGGCAATAGACTATCATCCAAAGGCTGTTTTTCTCTAAATTAGTACTAGAAATGAAACAATACCAAAGTCATACTTTTATCATTATCTATAATAGTTTGCCTGCTCAAAGTTTATGATTGCAAGGCACAACATAAATTGGCCGAGGAAAACCACTCCCCGCATATTGTAAATATTGTAAACTTTATCCGTTTACTGGAACCGCGCGACCCCAATATTACTGAAGATGTGCTTTATCAAACCGTGGTAAAGCAGGTAGCGTTAATGAAACAGCATCATTTGGGTGGTACTTTCTTATTGCAATATGATGCATTGTTGGATCCACGGTACCAAAAACTACTTAAATCACTACCGCGTGATTCGTTTGAAATTGGCGCATGGTGGGAAATACCCCAACCGCTGGTAGAAAATTCGGGGATGAAATGGCGCGGCCGCTATCCCTGGGATTGGCGCGCTAACATCGGCTTTTCCACTGGCTATGCACCAAAGGAGCGTGAAAAGCTGATAGATACTTATATGCGCGATTTTAAGAAAATATTCGGCTATTATCCAAAATCAGTGGCCTCGTGGTTTATTGATGCGCATAGTCTTAACTATATGTATCAAAGGTATCATATTGTGGCGTCGGCAAATTGTAAGGATCAGTATGGAACAGATGGTTACACCTTATGGGGCGGTTACTGGAACCAGGCTTATTACCCCAGCAAGCTAAATGCTTATATGCCTGCGCAAAATGAAATTAATCAGATACCTGTTCCCATATTCAGGATGCTTGGCAGCGACCCGATCCGGCAATATGGTGATGCACCTGGTAAACAAAGACAAGGGGTAATTACACTAGAACCGGTTTATCCGCAAGCAGGTGGCGACTCAACATGGGTTGCCTGGTTCTTTAATGAATTTGTAAACGGAGCATCGATGAACTTCGCCTATACACAGGCGGGACAGGAAAATTCTTTCACATGGGATGCTATGCAAAAAGGATTGAAGCTGCAATTTTCGTTGATTGAAAAATTACGTAATGAAAGAAAAATCAGGGTGGAAACTTTGGCCGCATCGGGTAGGTGGTTTAAAGCACATTTTAAAGTTACGCCGCCAACATCAGTTACTATAAATAACGACCTGCCGGGCGATAGCGATAAAACGGTTTGGTTTGACAGCCGCTATTATCGGGCTAACTTGCTGTGGGAAGACAAATCTCTTCGGTTTAGGGATATCCATTTGTTTAATGAAAAATTTCGTTCTAATTATGAAACGCAGGCAGTTACGTCTAATGAATGCTCGTTTTTTACCTTGCCAGTGATAGATGGTTATTTGTGGAGTGCACCAGATCAACCAGCAGGTCTCAGGTTCAAAGCTATTATAGATGGTAAAGAAGTACTGTTAGAAGGGGGTAACCCGGTAATAACGGATAAAACGCCTGAAAGACTATTGGTAAGCTGGCCTTTGAAAGGGAACAATGGGACCTTAAGAATAGAATTTACCGAAAAACAAATTCAAATGTCTATAGCAGGCAATAAACATCTGGAATGGTTTTTAGATTTAACAAGTAACGACAAAGTAACATTGCCGTTTACAGCCATTGTTGATAACCACATTAATGCCATGTTTGAAGGTATGAATTATTCGGTTACGGCCATTAGGGGGCAATTTTCTCAATTGGACGGTAGTACCCGTTTCCGACTCAAGCCAAGTCAAAATCAAATTACGCTAAATCTGTGATTATTAATAGTGTGCGTTGTTTAATTGAAAAGGTCGAGTGTAGAGAAACGACGCTAATATGCTTTTCAAAAATTTCATTACGACTAAGCAACATTTCTATGACAAATTAGTTTCATTAAAACTTTGATAGTAACTTCATACCCAATCTAAAAATTGGATTTTATCACATCAAAATCGGGAATCCTTTTTTATTTTTTCTATTCCAATTATAGACCTTAGTAGATATGAAAAAAGTACCTTATAGTGTCACAAAACACATTCTCACGATAATGTTAATAAGTGTTAATTTAACACTTATGGCTCAGAGAGTTCAAAATGTCCAAATTGGTAACGTATGGGCACCGGCCACAATAAAAATTGATGGAAAACTTATGGAGTGGGGTGAAAGTTTAAAAGCCTACAATAAAAATGTACAGCTTTGGTATACTGTAGCAAATGATGACAGGAATATTTACCTCGCTATAAAATCAACAGACCTGGATAATAACAATAAAATATTAGCAGGGGGGATAAGCTTTACCCTGAATACAGAAGGAAAGAAAAAGACTAAGAATGCTTTCACCATCACATTCCCCATCATAAAACGTGCTGGTGGCGGTCGGGCTGGACATGGTGGTAGAAGAGGTGGGTTCGGGGGAGACGATACGCCTGATACAACGACCATCGTAGCACAACAAAATCAAATACTGGCTACCGGTAAAGAGATAAGTGCGATAGGTTTTGCAGACATTACAGATACCCTTATCTCGATTTACAATGAATACGGCATAAAGGCAGCAGCCAATATTGACAATAAAGGTGTACTGGTTTATGAGTTAGCAGTTCCACTTAGGTTGTTGAAGATAGCGGCCGATAATCAAAAAGAATTGGCTTATAATATTAAAATTAATGGTTTACCACTTAGCGGCGGTGGCGGTTTCGGAGGGAGTAGCAGTTTTGGCGGCGGCGGTCGTAATGGTGGTGGTGGCGGCGGAGGAGGTTTCGGCGGTGGTTTCGGTGGAGGCAAAAGCGCAGATGTATCAGACATGATGAGTCCTACCGATTTTTGGGGTAAATATACCTTAGCCACTAAAGCCACTAATCAATAAGCGGGTGTATATGAAAAAACTATACCTTTTATTAGTTGTGATTTTAATTACTCAGCAATTGTTTGCACAAGGTAGCCGTGGGGCTTCAAAAAGCAGGAACGCGGCTCCGCTTCCACCGCCTTTGCCTTTCAGAGAGGTGAGTGGTATTGTAAAAGATACTGTCGACGAACCGATTGTCGGCGCGATTGTTACGTTAACATCCAAAACTGATACTTTCAGAACAGCCACAAATGCTGACGGTATATTCGTGTTAAAAAATGTAAAAGCAGCCACATTCATTCTTTCAATTACTGAAATCGGTTATGTACCGTCAGCCCGTAAATACTTGAACAATGATGCATCGAAAAAGGTGGTATTAGATCCGATCATCCTTAAAGCGGACAACCATATGCTTAAAGAGGTGAAAATAAATGGTACCCCGAGTATCACTTATAAAACAGATACGGTTGAATATAAAGCAAGTGATTATAAAGTACGTGAAAATGCAACCGTTGATGAATTGCTTCGGAAAATGGAAGGCATGGAAGTAGGCTCAGATGGTACGTTAACACACCAGGGGCAGCAAGTGATGAAGGCAAGACTAAACGGAAAGGATTATGCGGGTGGAGATGTAGCGCAGGCTATTCAAAATTTACCGGCCGATATTGTTGAAAAGATACAAATAGTGGATGATTATGGCGATGAAGCCGCGAGAACCGGCGTTAAAGACGGTACCCCGCAAAAAGTATTAAATATAACTACCCGGGCAGACCGCTCTGTAGGTGACATTGCCCGCGTAACTGCCGGAGCAGGTAGTGATGACCGCTATGATGAACGCCTGTTTTTACAACGGATAGATGCTAATCAGCAAATAGGCGTTATAGGAAGTTTCAAAAATACAGTGAATGGCGTAGCCAGCACCGGTATCAATAGCGGCGCTGGAGGTAACTATGGCAGCTCGAGCAGTAGCGGTGGGAGCGGTGGAACCACCAAAACAGTTACACCTACGCTTAGTTACCGCGATGACTGGGGCAAGAAAATAGAAGTTAACATGAGTTATGGCTATACTTATACAGATGTTAACGCGATTAACGAAAGTGATGGCGTACAGCTTTATGCTCCAGGAACCATCAACCCACAAACTGGTAAACCCTATTCATCAGGGGCGAATACGGCTTTTACTAATAATAGTGTGGCAAACAATCTTACCAAATCACATACTGCAAGTTTTGATATGGAATATAGCATAGACAGTGCTAATTATCTGCGGTTTACGCCTACATATAGTTTTTCGGGCTCAAATAATGACAATATTTCTCAATATTACCAAACCGGGGTTATTCATCAAACATCACTTGGCAATACCGACGCAAGCAGCACAGCCCCCAGTTATGGCGTGACACTATTCTATCAGCATATATTCAAAAAAAAGAGGAGGAATATTTCGTTGCAATTGAGTTACACTCATACCGATCAGGAGCAAACCAATGAACAGAATAACCATATTTTGTATTACAACGATAGTACCAGTTTAACCACACCTTTTTTAGATTCGTTGGTGCATAGGGTAGTTGAGCGTGGTAATATATCTAATAGTTTCCGAGCGAGTTTAACTTATGTTGAACCTTTAAACCTGGTATCCCAGTTAGAATTTAATTCACAGCTTATTTACAGGGGGTACGAAAATAATGCCTTTACCAATAATATTGATAGCCTGAATCACAGTACACCGATAGATAGTTTAACCAACGTTTATCATTATTCATTTACCGAGGCGCGTATTGCCTTAAATTACCGGTTGAATAAAACCAATTATAATTTATCACTTGGTGTTACAGCTATACCTACGCTTTTACAAGGTTCCAGGCAGGGATACTCCGGAAATGTTGATCATTCAGACTTTACCCTGATCCCTATTTTCCGGTATCAGTATTCATGGTCGCGCCAGGAGAAATTTTCTATCTATTATACCGGTACACCTACCGAACCTACTTTCAATGAATTACAACCCTATACAGATTTGACTAATCCGCAAAACCCTGTTATCGGTAATCCGGATCTTAAGCCATCGTTTACCAATGCGATCACGGCTCAATACAATAATTATATTGCCAACTCGCAATTAAATATATCCGCCAATGTCAATGCTTCGACGATTGACAATCAGGTAATTACAAACAATATATTAGTGCCGATAGATATTACCAGCAATGGTAAAACCACTAAAAGTTTTATTACCGACACGCGCTATCTGAACCTTAGCGGCGCTTACGCGGTAGCCGGCAATTATAATATTGCAAAGCAGTATGATGATCGGAAATACAACCTGGAGCTAAATGGAACCGTTACGTACGGTTATAATATCGCGATGACCAATAATGTAGAAAACTTTTCGACATCATGGAAGTTCAATGAACGTTTAGGCCCGCGTATTGATCCTACTGATTGGTTTGAGATCAATCCATATGTTTCTTACAGTGTTACCAAATCCGACAATTCCCTGCCTGACGCGCCGGATAATAATGTTAAAAACGCGGCTTTGAGTGTTGACGGAAAGGTGTATTTCTTTCAAACCTGGCTGGTGGGTTACAGCGCAAGTAAAAATTATGTCACAGGTATCAGCTCCAACCTAACAAAAAACCCTTTTGTGGTTAATGCTTATTTTGAAAAAGAGTTGTTCAAAAAGAGAAATGGCATTCTAAGCGTACAATTTTTCGACCTGCTTGATCAAAATAACTTTGTTACCCGCGTAACCACGCCAACTGGTTATACCGATACTAAATCGAATGCCTTAAGCAGGTATGTAATGGTAAGCTTTCGCATCAATCTTCAAAAATGGAGCGGAGCGGCAAAACGGCATGGCAAATTGCTACAACGTAGGGGAGATGGAAGCTTCATAAACGAATAGTGTAAAATATTGTAAGTTGTTTATGCTGAATTATTTATGGTGATATATTGAGTTATCTTTTACATATATTGGTATTGCATAAATGATTGCTAAATTTATAATGTAAATTTGACAGCCAATTATAAGTTTTATGCGTTTGAAGTTAGTTTTAGTGTTATTCCTAATTTCCGGTGGGTTTTACACTGCACTTGCGCAAAGCAATAAATACCAATTCTCACACCTCGATATCACCAATGGTCTTTCGCGCAATCAGGTAAATTGTATTTACAAAGATTCAAAGGGTTTTATGTGGTTTGGCACCATGGCAGGCCTTAATCGTTATGACGGTTATACCTTTAAAGTATTCAAACACATCGCCAATAATAAAAATTCCATCAACGATGATTATATTGAAAGTATTTACGAAGGCCCGGAGCAAAATCTATGGATAACAACTCGTAATGGGTCTTGCATATATAATTTAGCCACTGAGCAATTTAACAGTGATCTATCGCCTTGGCTCAAATCATTTAACCTGCCCGGCAGCGATTTTACCAAAATTAAAAAGGACAGTAAAGGTGATTTTTGGTTTATCTATCCTAATTCAGGCGCATATCGGTACGATCCGGTTCATAAGCAAACCTATCACTACAGTCATGGTTCAACCTCAAGTCCGTCCCTGTTTTCAAATGCTGTTGCTGATATTTCTGAAGATTCAAAGGGCGATATGTGGTTTATTTACGGTACAGGCGTTATTGAAAAACTGGATGTTGGGCGCAATAAGATTACCTTCAGTAGCAATCTATTAAGCAAAGTAAATAATGCTAAACCGCTGCCTTATTCAATAATGGTAGATAGTGATGGTGACTTTTGGCTTTATGCATCGGGTGTAAATATGGGGGTATATTATTTAGACCCTCAAAGAAATGTATTGAACCATATTGATAAGTCATCAGCAGGAACAAGGTTAAATGCCGATGTTATCAATAATGTTTACCAGGCGGATGATGGGTTGATATGGATAGCAACTGATCATGGTGGCATAAACCTGGTGAATAAAAAGGAATTTAAGGTTACCTATTTATTGAATAGGGAGGATGATGCCAAATCGTTAAGTCAGAACAGCGTAGTGTTATATAAGGATGATTTAGGCATCATGTGGGCAGGTACCTTTAAGGAAGGAATAAGTTATTACCATAAAAATATTATAAGGTTCCCGCTATACAGGCATTTCACATCGGATCCCTCAAGCCTGAATTTTGAGGATGTTGACAAATTTGTTGAAGACAAACAAGGGAATTTATGGATAGGAACCAATGGAGGCGGATTAATTTACTTTAACCGCAAAACCGGCAAATACACACAGTATAAAAACAATCCTCAAAATAGTAACAGCCTTAGTAATGATATAATTGTGAGCATGTGTATCGATCACAACCAGACATTGTGGATAGGTACTTATTTTGGTGGTTTGGATAGTTTTGACGGCAAAACATTTACCCATTACCGCCATGATGACAAAATTGCGACCAGCATTTCCGACGACCGTGTATGGAGCATAGTAGAAGATTCATCAAATCGCTTATGGGTGGGTACACTTGCAGGTGGTCTTAATATTTTCGATCGTTCAAAAAAAATATTCCTGCATCCTTATAATCGCGGACAAATAACATCACCTTTTATCTCCTCTATTTTTGAAGATAGGGATGGCAATATGTGGATAGGTGGCTACACTGGTATAAATGAGATAATGAAAAGTAACGGCCGCATAATTCATTATACACATAACGACAATGATAACAACAGCCTTATAACTTATAATGTAAACAGCATTACCCAGGATAGCAGGGGCTTGATGTGGATAGCGACACGCGATGGGCTGAGTATATTAAATTTAAAAACCAACCGCTTTACATCATTAACAAAAGAAAACGGGCTGCCTGATAATTTTATAATTAATATACTCGAGGATAATAGCGGCAAAATGTGGCTAAGTACCTCAAACGGTCTTAGTCGTATTACGCTAACACCCACAGGAAATACTTATACTTTTCAGATTGAGAATTTTGACGAAACCGATGGTTTACAAGGCCGCGAGTATAATGTAAACGCCGCATTTAAAACAAGCAAAGGTGAACTGATATTTGGCGGCGGGCACGGATTCAACCTTTTTGAACCAGCGAGCATAAAACCCAATATCAATAGACCCAACCTCATTTTTACCGATTTTCAACTATTTGGCAAAAGTGTAACCGTTGATGAAACTATAAACGGCCATGTTATACTCACAAAAGCCATTACAGAAACATCGGCTATAACACTTAATCACAGTGATAATGTTTTTACCATAGAGTTTGCTGCACTCAATTTCTTTAATCCGAATAAGGTGCAATATCAATATATTCTGCAGGGATTTGATAAGGGTTGGATCACTACAGATAATAACAATCGTAAGGCTACTTATACCAACCTTGATGCAGGTGATTATACGTTTAAGGTAAGGGCCGCCAACCCGGATAACATAGCTAATAAGGATACGATCACCTTGAAAATCCACGTGAATCCGCCGTTTTTGGAATCGCCAATAGCATATGTTTGCTATGTGCTCATTCTCATCGGCATCCTTTTGTTTATTCGCCGGCGGGGAATCCAAAAAATAAGACGTGAATTTGCACTGAAGCAGGAAAAAATGGAGACCCAGCTAATTATTGAACAGGAACGGCAGGAAATTGAACGCATGCACGATATTGATAAGCTGAAAACGAAATTCCTAACCAACGTTAGTCACGAGTTTAGAACACCGCTCTCCCTCATTATGGCGCCGGTTGACAAAATGTACAACCATACAGTTGATACCGAGCAAAAGCTCCAGTTGAATATGATCCGTAAAAATGCACGGCGGTTGCTAAACCTGGTAAACCAATTGCTCGATTTTCGTAAGATGGAGGTGCAGGAACTGAAGCTGCACGCCAAGCCGGGCGATATTATCAAATTTATTAAAGAAATAAGTTTCTCATTTAGTGATATTGCTGATGAGAAGGGCATTGGTTTCGTTTTTGATACAGAGGTAGAATCGCTCAAAACAAATTTTGATCATGATAAGATAGAGCGGATATTATTTAATCTGCTCTCCAATGCCTTTAAATTCACACCAAAAGGCGGTCATGTGAGCGTGCTGGTCAATCTCTGCAGCAAAAAAACAGATGCGGAATTGATTGAAATTAAAGTAATCGATACTGGTATAGGTATCGCTAAAGACAAACACGATCGCATATTTGAACGTTTCTTCCAAAATAATCTTCCAGGCTCCATGCTTAACCAGGGTAGCGGTATAGGCTTAGCTATTACCAAAGAGTTTGTAAGCATGCATCATGGCGACATTTCGGTAGAAAGCGAACCGGATCATGGCAGTTGCTTCATTATCCATTTGCCTGTTTTAGCTTTGGATGAGATGCAGACGGAAGAATCCTTAGATGATGGAGTATTCATAACAGCTGATGAAATCAAATTGGAAGCAAATTCCGGTACTCGCCAAAAATTAAACAAAAAACAGAGTGTGTTACTAGTTGAGGATAATGATGATTTCCGGTTCTATTTAAAAGACAACCTGAAAGATAATTATCATGTAATTGAAGCGGTGAATGGTAAGGAGGGTTGGCAAAAAGCACTAGCCCTGCACCCGGATATTATGGTGAGCGATATCAGCATGCCCGAAATGAACGGTAAAGAGTTATGCCGTAAAATTAAAAACGATAGCCGCACATCGCATATCCCAATCATCCTGCTAACCGCGCTCATTGGCGAAGAAGAGGAATTAAAAGGGCTTGAAATTGGTGCTAACGATTACATGACCAAACCATTTAATTTCGAGATACTCGTTTCCAAAATCAGGAATTTGTTGAGCTTGCAGGCTACTTTCAAAAAAACATATACCCGCCAATTGGATGTGCAATCGGTAGAACTAATTTTGCCATCAGCTGATGAGAAATTCGTTAAGGAGATCATCAAATACATAGGTGATAATATGCTTAATCCGGCTCTGTCAGTTAACGAGCTGAGCCGGCACATGGGCATGAACCGTAATACCCTTTATAAAAAGTTGCTGACCATTACCGGCAAATCCCCGGTAGAATACATCAGGTCGCAACGCCTTAAAAAAGCTGCTCATTTACTCGAGCATAGTCAAATGAACATTGCCGAGGTGTCATATGAGGTCGGCTTTAATACCCCCCAATACTTCGCCCGGTCGTTTAAAGACGAATTTAATATGCTACCATCAGAATTTGTGTTGCAAAAGCGCGCACAATACCAGTCTACTAACGATATTTCCTGATAATAGTTGTTGTATATCAGTTAATTAAGATGTCGTAAACATTTGTTACATTCAAAATTACAAATGTTACTATCATTTTATTGGCTGCCCTATATCTTCACTTTCATTTATAAACCAATTATTCGTTTCCTAAAAGTTATTTATTAAATGGTGTTTATGTGGGCATTATTTCCGTGGGCGCTAACTATGCGGCCGTGTATTATTATAGTATCTAATTTATGATCAGACTGTCTTATTTGCTTTTAATGGCTATGCTATTAAACCTATCAGCCTCGGCACAACAACAGGTTACGCAGCACTATAATTGGAAGAGTGTACAAATAAGGGGTGGTGGTTTTGTTGATGGTATTATTTATCATCCAACAAAAAAAGGCCTGCTTTATTGCCGTACCGATATGGGCGGCGCTTATAAATGGAATAATATAACTAATACCTGGGAAGCCCTGCTTGATTGGGTATCCTATAAAGACGATAACCTGATGGGTGTTGAAAGCATAGCACTTGATCCTAACGATACTAACCGCTTGTATATGGCCTGCGGCACATATACTGGTTCGCATGGGCCTAATGCTATTTTGGTTTCTGCCAATCAGGGTAAAATCTTTAAACAGGTGGATGTTCCTTTCAGAATGGGCGGTAACGAAAATGGCCGCGGTAATGGCGAACGCATGGCCGTAGACCCTAATAACGGCAACATCATTTATATGGGAACGCGCCTGGATGGTTTATGGAAAAGTGATGATCGTGGTTCAAACTGGTATCAGGTAAGCGGTATTTCATCGTCCATGCTGTCTCCGGATACTTCAACCAAATTTTGGTCAAGGCTTAGCGGGATCATCTTTGTTTTGTTTGATGCGAATACTAAGGTCGATAACAAAACTGCGGTTATTTATATCGGCATCTCTCAACAGGGCCGGCCAAGCCTGTACAAAAGCATCGACGGCGGAAATAAGTGGTTACCCGTGCTTGGTCAGCCAACTGATTTAATGCCGACACATGCGGTTTTGTCGGCAGATGGGATGCTTTATCTTACCTATGGTAATAGTCCCGGTCCGAGTGCTATGACTGATGGCGCTGTTTATCAGTTTAATACAAAATCCGGCCAATGGAAAAATATCACCCCTGTAAAACCCGACCCCGAAAATGGAAAAGGGTTTGGCTACGCTGCGGTAACTGTAGATGCCCAGCATGTGCAAACTGTTATGGTGAGCACTTTCCACCGTTATGGAAAGGCGGGCGGTGATGATATTTTCCGTAGCACCGACGCTGGAATTACCTGGAAGCCCATATTTACTGGCGATATCAAAGGAAAATACGACGACAGCGCGGCACCCTATGTTTTCCATACGGGCATCCACTGGTTGTTTGACCTTGAAATTGATCCGACCAATGCCAGCCATGCTATATTTACCACCGGCTATGGTCTGCACGAAACATATGACCTAACCAATGTGGATACGGGCAAACCTACTACATGGACGGTAAAAAATACCGGTATTGAGGAAACGGTGGCGTTAGAGCTGCTAAGTCCATCTGATGGCGCACAACTAATCTCAGCAATCGGCGACTATGGTGGATTTGTCCATAATAATTTGGACGAACCCGCACCCGAAGGCAATTTTATAAATCCACACTTTTCCAACACAACTGGAGTAAGCTGTGGTGCGCAAAATAGTAACATTGTCGTAAGGGTAGGAGAAGGTTCAACTCAGGTTGGTGGTGGCAATATTGGTTATTCTTTGAATGGAGGAAACAGTTGGCAACCCGCACAAAACGCTCCCTTTACAGGAAGTAGGAGTGGGTCTATAAGTGTTTCCGCGAATGGTAAAAACTGGATATGGACACCGCAAAATAACATACCTTATACCACCAGGGATAAAGGCAATACCTGGCAACCTGTGTCTGGTTTACCGGTGAATACCAGGATTGTAGCTGATCAGGTAAATCCGACAAAGTTCTATGCCATGGCCTTATTTGATGGCGAGCTTTTTACCAGCATCGATAGTGGAAAAACCTTCCAACAACAAAAATTAAATTTAGCAGGCGGCATACCTGAACGAACCCGAAATCGTGGTGATATCCGTGGTGGACAGGATCGGATTTATGCTGTTCCCTGCAAAGAAAGTCAGCTTTGGATAGCTGCGTTTGATGGTTTGTACTGCAATACTGATAAAATAAATAAGTTCAAAAAAATAGCTCACGTGTCAGAGATACATGCATTTGGGTTCGGCAAAGCAGCCCCTCAAAGCGAATACGCTGCCCTATATCTGGCCGGAACTATCGATGGCACGGATGGCATTTTTCGCTCGGATGATGAAGGCAAAAACTGGGTAAGAATCAATGATGACCAGCATCGTTGGGGGTTAATCTTGCAAATAACAGGCGACCCTAAAAAATATGGACGTGTATACGTAGGCACCCATGGCCGGGGTATTTTCTATGGTGATATGGTCCAATCTAATTAAACTAAAAAAGTATATCAAAAAATTATGTTATATAAAAACCTACATTTTAAATTAAGCAAGCTATGTAAGCCTTTATTGCTGCTGATCGGCATCATTATGGTACAGCCTGTCCACGCAGCTATCCGCGACTTTAAAAAGCAAGCCGATGGTGTTGTTTTTAACCTGGATAAAGGCCTCATGAAAATAAAAATATGCAGCGCTGATATCGTCGAAGTAAAATACACGGTATTCAACACGTTTCAAACCAAAGAATCGCTTGTCGTAAACAACAAATGGAGCACGCCAGTTAGTTTTTCGGTGGCAGATGAGGGTAATGATATTGTGATCAGCACCGCCAGTTTGAAAATTGTGGTTAACAAAGCTACGAATGCCATTAGCTACCTCACAAAACAAGGCGTATTGATTACTGCTGAAGATAAAGCGGACAATAAAACTATGCAGGCCGTTACCATAGCCGGCATAAACACTTATAACTGCTCAACCGAATTTAACTCTCCTGCTGATGAAGCGCTATTCGGATTAGGATGCCACCCGGTTGATTCTTTATCTATCAACTACAAAGGCCGTAACCAGGATATGCTGATTAAGTACATGACTGGAGCTATCCCCGTTTTACTATCAACCAAAGGCTATGGGTTAATGTGGGATAATTACTCCGCATCAAGCTTTTATGGAGCAGAAACAGGGAACACTAAATTTAAATATGTTTCAGAAAGTGGCAAGCAGGTTGATTACTATTTCTTCTACGGCCCAACATTCGATCATATTATCGATCTGTATCGTACCGCCACCGGTAAAGCGCCTATGTTTCCTAAATGGGCATTTGGCTTGTTCCAATCGCAGGATAGATACATGAGCCAGGACGAGATCATTTCCGTAAAAAATAATTACCGCGATAACCACATACCCCTTGATGTAATTGTGCAGGATTGGTACTACTGGGATCCATTGCCAATAGGTTCACACATCATGAATCCCGACAGGTATCCCAACCCTAAAAAAATGCTGGATGAATTGCATAAAGATCATATCCACGGGATGATTTCAATATGGCCGGTGTTCGGTAAGGGCACACCAAATTATGATGCACTCAAAAAAATGGGTGGCATGACTGACATCACATGGGATAACGTGGTAACTCACACTTATGATAGTTACTACGATGCCCATAACCCAGCTGCCCGGGCACTATACTGGGAGCAGGCGAGAGATAGCCTGATCAAACGGTACGATTGGGATGCCTGGTGGGTTGACCAGTGCGAACCTGATAATGGCACTTTGTTGGATGCCCGTCGTCAAACTAATTTCTGGCCGGGTAGGGGGATTGATTACTTCAATACCTTCTCTCTGGAGCATTCAAAAGGTATTTACCAGGGCTGGCGAAAAGATATTCCAGGTAAACGCGCGTTCTTCTTAATCAGGCAATCATTCGCAGGTGAGCAACGCAATGCGGCGACTTTATGGTCTTCGGATATTACCTGCTCGTTTGAATCATTTAAAAGGCAAGTTCCACAGGGTATTAATGCCTGTGTTTCTGGTATCCCATACTGGACATCTGACATCGGTGGCTATCATCTTAACTGGGGAACGCCGGATTGGTCGCAGCCGGAGTATCGCGAATTGTTCACCCGTTGGTTCCAGTTCGGTAGCTTTAGCCCGATATTCCGGATCCATGGCAAAGGCGAACGTGCAATATTTTCCAAAAATTGGGATGATAAAACCAGGGCCATTTTAGTGAAATACGATAAGCTGCGTTATCGTTTATTACCTTATATCTATTCGCTTGCTGGTAAGGTAACAACAGATAATTATACCATTATGCGTTCCCTAGCCTTTGATTTCAGAAATGACAAAAATGTTTACAATATTCCGGACCAATACATGTTTGGTCCGGCCTTTATGGTGAATCCAGTAACCGAGCAACTATATACCGGCAGCAACGCCTCGGCAGGAAAAACCACCCGTAATGTTTATCTACCCGAAGGTACCACCTGGTATGATTTCTGGACCGGGAAAACCTACAACGGTGGCCAAACAATTGCCGCCAATGCGCCAATTGAGGTAATGCCATTATATGTAAAAGCCGGATCAATTATACCGATGGGGCCGGTTATGCAATACGCTACGGAAAAACCTGATAACAATATTGAGCTAAGGATATATCCCGGTGCCGATGGCGAGTTTACCTATTATACCGATGAAAATAATAACTACAACTATGAACACGGTAGCTACTCAACCTTCAAACTGAAATGGGATGATAAGCAGCAGGTACTAACCATTTCTGATAGTAAGGGTAAGTTTTCGGGTATGTTAGCACAGCGCAAGTTTAATATTGTATTAGTTAGCGGCTCTCATGGTTCTGATTATGGGGTTACTGATCATGCTGATAAAACAATTACCTATTATGGTAAACAGATGGTGGTTAAATTATAATGAAGTCATTAAAACTAAATAGCGCGCGTTATCCGGACGGTATCTCATCAGTAAAATTACTGGGCACAGATCAGCAATTATATTTTGAGCGAAATGCCAATGCTTTAACCATAAAGCTACCGGATAACCTGCCTGAGCAGGTAGCTTATGGTTTTAAGATATTTCTGGCTTAAATAATATTAAAATAACAGGATTAAGATATTAAAATAACTTAAGATATTATAAATCAATTAGTTGAATAAGTGTAAACATTAGTTACATCAATAGTTACAAATGTTACATTCTTATAAAACCATCATTAATATCTTCATTCCAGTAATATGATGCATTATTTGGCAGCCATATTTAATAGTATAACCAATTATAATTTAGTCCTTAACCAGGCTGATTTTTTTAAGATTTAATAGTTAGTGTGAATGTCTTATGTGTTCGGCAATCGATTGCATAAAAAATAGATGCTAACATTTTAACGCTGTTTAACAGGCTATAAAAAGCCGATGCTTTTACTGTAATAACCTATAAATTATGAGATAAAACTAATCAAAACCAATTAATACCTAAAAATTATGAACCAATTATTTACTAACTTTTAAAATTTCTGTATACAAATGGAAAAAATTTTACGAAAAGAAAAGAGATACAGCATTGTACTATTTATAGCATGTATGCTACTGGGGCTTTCGGGTTATGCGCAAACACTCAGAGTTAATGGTAAAATAACCAATGCCGACGATCTGCAACCAATATCTGGTGTAACTATTACAATTAAAGGCGCATCAAAAGGAACTGTATCAGCTGTTGATGGTAGTTTCTCATTAATGGCACAGCCTAGTGATGTGTTGATTATTAGTTCCTTGGGGTACGTTACTCAACAAATACCTGTTGGGAAAAATAATACAATTAATGTTAAACTATCAGCAACCAATAGCGCGCTTGATGAAGTAGTTGTAATTGGCTATGGTACCTCAAAACGAAAGGATTTGACTGGGTCTATAGGTTCTGTATCAGCCAGTGATATTGCGAGTACAGTATCTACCACATTTGATCAAGCCTTGCAGGGTAAGATAGCGGGTGTTACGGTAACACAAAATTCTGGTCAGCCTGGTGGCGGTGTTACTATACAGGTACGTGGTTTAGGCTCATTGAATGCCGGTACCGATCCATTATATGTTATTGACGGCGTAATTATTCCGCCAGGTCAGCCATCATCAACAGGTGGTGTATATATGGGCAATGCGGGTACCGACGATAATCCATTATCAACCATTGACCCCAATGATATTGCTTCGATAGATGTATTGAAAGATGCTTCGGCTATTGCCATTTATGGTTCACAAGGTAGTAATGGTGTTGTTATTGTTACTACTAAACGAGGTAAGAAAGGGCAACCTAAATTATCTTTTGATACCTATTATGGCATCCAGCAAATACCAAAAGATTTGCCGATGATGGATTTACAACAATACGCAACTTATATAAATGCAAAGGACGCAGTTACCGGTGCAACACCAGATGCTGATTTTGCTAACCCAAAGTATTTAGGTAGCGGTACTAACTGGCAACAAGCCATATTTAAAAATGCCGGTATGACTAATAGTAATCTATCGATTAGTGGTGGCGACGACAGGACGAACTATTTTATAGCCGGAGGTTATTTAAACCAGGATGGTACTGTTGCAAGTTCAAATTTCAAACGTACTACACTTAAAATTAATTTGGATAACAAAACTACCAATTGGTTAACTATTGGAACAAATTTGTCGTTCTCTGGTATAAAAGAAAATGTAAACGCAAGCGTATATAGCCTTATAAACGCAACACTTGGGCTTACACCAAATATCCCTGTCACAAATTCTGACGGAAGTATAGGTGCTCTCCCACAAACAGGTACACCTAATAGCTACAACCCTAATCCGGTTGCTGCTGCTGCGCTTAATACCAACCAGGTGCAACGTTCCCAGGCTTATGGTAATGTTTATGCAGATGTTCTTTTTATGAAAGACCTGAAACTGCATAATGAAGTAACCGGTAATTTTGATTATGGTAACGTAAACCAGTTTTATCCTACTTTTGTAATTGACGGAGTATTACAACCAATTAATAGTGCCGCGGTTGCTGCAACCAATAATAAAAGTTTTACTGTTCGTAACTATTTAAGCTACGACCATTATGCATCTAACTTTAATGTTAATGCAATTGCTGGTCATGAGGCCAGTAGTGGTACTTATACTTATTTAAATGGCGGCCGTACAGGTTTTTTTGCTAATACCCCGCAGGATCTGGATTTAGGTACTGCAACAACTGCAACAAACGGAGGAGGGCAAAGTACTTATGCAACTGAGTCATACATGGCACGTGCAAATGTAGGTTACTTGTATAAATATAATCTTACAGCAACTTACCGTTATGATTACAGCTCAAACTTTAACCCGGGTGGTTCAGATGGGCAACCAGATAATCGATGGATCGGGACTTATGCTTTTGGCGGATCTTGGAATGTAGAAAAAGAGGATTTCTTGAAAAATGTTAAAGCCATTGATCAGTTAAAGTTTAGATTAAGTTATGGCCTTACCAACAACGCCAATTTACCTGCATATACTTATGGCTCAGCAATAGGTTTAAGTACTGTAGGTCTTGGGCAGGGTGCTTATCCCTCAAACATACCCAATAGCAATGTAAAATGGGAAACTTCAAAAAGCTTAGATGCCGGCATTGATTTGAGTTTATTTAAAAGTCGCATTCAATTTACTGCAGATGTTTATGATCGTAAAACGAACAATTTGTTGTTACAAGATCCTTTAAATGCCTATGCTGGTACAAGTGGTAGTGGGGCCGGTACGGCCGGGGAGTACCTGGCAGCTCCGTGGGTTAACGCTGGCTCTGTAGACAACAGAGGTTTTGAACTATCATTAAATACGCATAATATCCAGGGCAAGGATTTTACATGGAATACCGGCCTTATATTTTCTTTAAATCGTAATAAAGTATTATCACTTGTTAATAATAATAATGCCTTATACGGTAGAATCAACAATGATGGTGTTGTAGTTAGCCGTACCGCTGTTGGTAGTTCTATAGGTGATTTTTACGGCTATGTTGCTGAAGGTGTTTTTAAAAATGGCGCCGAATTATTAGCATCACCATCGCAGGGTGCTATTGGCTACGCTAACGGGGTTTGGGTAGGCGATATTAAATATAAAGACCTAAACCACGATGGTGTAATTGATGCAAGTGATGAAACCGATCTTGGTTCGCCATTGCCTAAGTTTACCTATGGTATTAATAATACGTTTAGCTATAAGGCATTTGATTTGGCCGTTTTCTTTACCGGTAGCTACGGCAATAAAATATTAAACTACAACCAGGTTTTACATGAGGACCCTAATAGCCAGATAACCGGCGAGTTTGAAAGCCTTACTAATTATGCACACGTTGCTTTAATTAACAATACAGGATTACTTAGTAATATAAATGATGTTTACGTTACTAATCCAAATACAACAATACCCGGTTTTCGCGAATCTGGCGATCCTAATGATAATACGCGTATCTCTTCACGCTTTATACAAAGTGGCTCATATTTACGCTTAAACAATTTGTCTTTAGGCTATAATGTTCCTAAAAGTGTGGTTGCCAAATTGCACATCCATTCATTAAAAGTGTATACCAACATAGCAAACGTATTTACAATAACAAAATACGATGGATATGATCCCGAAATAGGTTCCAATGTTCCAAATGAATCAGGTTATGGCAGTAATGCATTAACACAAGGAGTTGATTGGGGCAGATACCCAACACCACGCATTTATACATTCGGAATTAATTTGGGACTATAACTATTATTAAAGCATAGAACATGAAAAATATTAAAAAAACATTCATCTTGTTTTTATTTGTATCACTTGGATTAAGTGCATGCACCAAACAATTTGAGAGCAAGGGTATTCCAACCAATAAGCTGGTTGCAAGTACTTATTACCAAAATGCAGCCGAATTAAGGGCAGCCACGGCAAATTTATATACTACTCCCTGGTGGTCATTTAATGAAAACTCTCAGGGTGATTTTATTGTATTTGTAGGTGAGCTTCTGTCGGGTAACGCGGTTGCAGGTAATGCTTATGGTCCGCAATTCACAAATTTCAGTATAAATACCGGCTTTGTAGGGCTTGATTTTGGTTGGCAATCACTATATGATGTAATCGCACAGTCAAATACCACCATGCTTAATATTCAAAGCTATAGCCCTGCATCATTAGGAACGGCTAAAACACAGGCTATTGGCGAAGCAAGATTTATGCGTGCGGCCGCCTATTTTTATCTTACACAATTATGGGGAGCAGTGCCAATTGTTGACAATAGTACAAGCGTGGTAACTACGCCCTTGTTGCATAGTAATATTCAAAGCGATGTTTACAAGTTCATCATCAATGATCTGCATTATGCGGCTCAAAACTTACCATCGACAGATCCTCAGGCTGGTCGGGTTAATAAATGGTCTGCAGAAGGTTTACTGGCTAAGGTATTTTTAACAAGATCTGGTATTACCGGCACACGTGTACAAGCCGATTTAGATAGTGCCAAATATTGGGCAGGCGATGTTGCTAATAACAGTGGGTTATCCCTGTTCCCTAGCTATTACAATGCTTTTTTAACTCAAAACAACAATAATTCAGAAATGCTTTTCGGGTTACAATTTTCTGTAGCAGCAACTGCCGGTTGGGGTACTAATGATGTTAGAGAAACATGTATTGAGGGTGATGATAATATTGATGCTGTAGGCGGTGGGGGCTGGGATGGCATGGCTATAAGTAAAGATTTGTATGATGCTTTTGCTGCTTCTCCTGGTGATTTACGACGCAAAGCAACTTTCATGCTCAATGGGGATACTTACCCTGAATTAATAACAGCTGCAAATCCAAATGGCTATAGCATGACTAATGCATCCAGCGCTTATGTTAAAAAATACGTTGATGGTGGCCCATTGGCAAATAATAATATGAATATAACACTGATGCATGACGCAAGCCCTAATTACCTGTTGCGTTTATCAGATGTGTATTTGATATATGCCGAAGCCATTTTAGGAACAAATGCAAGTACTACGGATGCTGATGCTTTAAAATACTTTAATTTAATACGTACCAGGGCTGGCGTACCAACTAAAACCTCATTAACATGGCAGGATATATTTAATGAGCGCAGGCTTGAGCTGGCATTAGAATATCAGTTTTGGTTTGATTTAAAAAGGTGGCATGATTACAACCCAACAGCAGCCGATGCCTTTATAAAAGCGCAGCACCGTAATACATTTACTTATACGTCAGGCGCTGTGGCCGAGCCTACTGTTCTGACAGGTGTTAACCCGGTATATTATCTGCCTTACCCTGCAGCAGAGGTTTCGTCAGATCCATTGTTAACCAAAACACCTGTACCTTATTATTAACAGGCAATAAACCGAAAGTGATTATTAAACAATTTAAAGTTTTAAAAATGAAAAAGACTTCATCATATATTATAAATGCGACTATTTTGCCGGTTTTGGCGATGGTAGCATTTATGCAGTCATCATGTAAAAAAGATGCCAATGTAGGTTCTGGTAATCCTGTGATTACCCAGGTAAGGGCATACGCTGCATCTCCCAATGATAGTGTACTTAAAGCAGCAAACCCGGGTAATTATGTGGTATTACAAGGGAGCCATTTTACAGGTGTAAAACAGGTTTATTTTGATGGCATAGCTGCCACCGTAAATAATGCGTTAGGCTCTGATAATAGTTTACCTGTAGTTGTACCTACTATCCCCTTTGCTACACTTAATCAAGCAAAGTTAAATACAATAACAGTAGTAACGGCAACCGGACAGGTTACTTATAGTTTTCCTGTAGTTCCACTTGCAACGGTTATTACTTCTATGTCAAATGAAGATGCACTTGTCGGAGAAACTGTTACTGTTTATGGTTCTAATTTCTTTTATATTGATAAAGTTATTTTGCCTGGCGGGGTAACAGTATCATCAGGTATTGTTACTAATGATTTGGGTACTACATTAACTTTTACTGTGCCACAAGGGGTTACAACAGGTGGGCCTATTCAAGTAGTTAACCGTTATGGTACAAGTACTTCTGTTTTATTATTTGATGATTTTGTTACCGGCGTAGCAACAAATTTCGACGCGATAAATAATTATTCATGGGGTTTAAGTTCAAATCCCACAAACAGTTCTACCGCCTATCCTGGGAATACAGGCTATTACGCTGTATTAAATGCAACTGGAATTCCTGTAAATGATTTTGCATGGTATGATGGTGGGCGATCAATAAATCTTAATCCAACGCAATGGGTTCCGGTTGCGAATCTTTCAGATAACCCTGCCAATTGGGCGTTAAAATTTGAAATTGATGTTCCGGCGGCTACACCATGGGTAAATGGTTCCATTTATATTGTAAATAATTATACCTGGACTTATCTGGCTGCATATGACCCATGGAAAAATAGCGATGGTACAACAACGCCGTTTGTTACAAGTGGCTGGCAAACAGTAGTAATTCCTCTATCTAATTTTAAAACAACTCCTACCGGTGGGACTGATGGTTCAGGTTCACTGCTGCCATCACTTACAGATCTACTTGGCCCAACAGGTAATGGCTCTATCAGTATTATGTTTATAAATGATGGAACAACTGTGGTTAATAATTTCACAGTAGCTATTGATAATATAAGAGTTGAAAAATATTAATTGATTGGTTAATTGATAAATACCCGTGACTGCAAGTTCAGGAGCGGGTATTTTTTTATGTCGATACCTTTTATAATTAAATGGCAATGAAATATATACCCCACTTTAAATACTATGCGCTTGGTTTGTTCGCTTTATCAGCCTGCTCAAAAAGTAAAAGCAATAACCCTACACCAGTTAACGGAGATACTACTGTAACGATAAAGCCACAAACAGATCCGGCTATTGTTGCAACCATGGGCTTTTTCTTAGGCGATTGGGCGCCAAAAACGCTCACTACACCATCTTATGCCGATACTACCAAACCATCGGCAACCGCATCGGTAACCGTAAATGTTGACTACAGTAATGTGATCACCAAGGTTCCTAAATATTTGTTTGGCAACAACACCAATCCATATATGGGGCAAATAGTAACCGAGCCGGTTTTAATAAATAATATCAAAACGTTATCGCCTAATGTTCTTCGTTTTCCCGGTGGCAATATAGCCAGCGTATATTTCTGGAACGGGCAGATACCAGCTGATGCTCCTGCTAACTTGTATGATTCAAACGGCAATAGTGTTGCAGCAGGTTATTGGTTGGGTAATAATACTGCCAGCTGGACGCTTTCATTAGATAACTATTACGCGGCCTTGCAGCAAACCAATAGTACCGGTATTATAACCGTAAATTACAGTTATGCTCGTTATGGCACCAGCGCGCATCCCGATCAGGTTGCGGCACATTTGGCGGCCAACTGGGTTAGGTATGATAATGGCCGTACAAAATATTGGGAAATAGGTAACGAAAACGACGGGGCATGGCAAGCCGGTTGGCAAATAGATGTCACACAGAATAAAGACGGTCAGCCTAAAATAATTACCGGCGCATTGTATGGTACTCACTTTAAAGTATTTGCCGATTCAATGCGTAGCGCGGCGAAACAAATAGGTGTCCAAATAGAAATTGGTGCGCAGATAGTTAACCCTGTAAGTTCTTATAACGCGGTTGATCAAACCTGGAATTCGGGTTTGTTTGCCTCAGCTGGTAATTACCCCGATTTTTTTATTGTGCATGATTATTACACGGGTTCGGACAACGAAACCGCTGCGACTATCCTCGCTACCCCGGTTACCGAATCAAAAGCCATTATGACCTGGGTGAATAGCTCAGAACAACAGGGCGGAGTTGCCTCAAAACCAATAGCGCTAACCGAATGGAATATATTCGCAACAGGATCAGATCAAATGGTGTCAAATATAGCAGGTATGCATGCCACCATGGTTTTAGGAGAGTTGTTGAAAAATAACTTTGGCATGGCTAGTCGCTGGGATCTGGCAAATGGTTGGAATGGTGGCGATGATCAAGGTATGTTTAGCCTGGGCGATGAACCTGATAACAGCACCAAATGGAATGCCCGTCCATCGTTTTATCATATGTACTATTTCCAAAAATACTTCGGCGACCGGATGGTTAGCTCAACGGTCTCCGGCAGTTCGGATGTGTTTAGCTATGCTTCTTCATTTACCTCGGGCCAGGCAGGGGTAGTGGTGGTTAACAGAGGTTTAACATCGCAAGTGGTCAGCATCAATATTCAGAATTTTGCTGCTGGTACACGCTATTATTACTACGTGTTGGTTGGCGGTACAGATAACGGCGAATTTTCGCGCAAAGTCTACATTAATGGTACTGGCCCTTCATCTGTTTCAGGTGGCCCGGCCAACTATACGCAGATCATCGCGAAAGCGAGCCCCATTCAGGGAGGTATAAAAGTAGCATCGCCGCCGCGTTCTGTTATTTTTATAGTGGCTGATGCAAAATAGGCCCGAATAAATAAAAAATAAGAATCAAAAGATGATAAAATATATAACAGCGTGCGTTGTAGCCTTTTTCCTGTTTGGCAATGTTTCAGCTCAAAATAAAAACGAGGCCGTCTTACAGGTTAAGATCAGCACTATAATTAAAAAGATGACGCTGGAAGAAAAGATAGCGATGCTTCATGGCAACGCCTTGTTCTCTTCAGCGGGGGTAAAACGTTTGGGGATACCCGAATTAACTTGCGATGATGGCCCCTTAGGTGTTCGGGAAGAGATAAAACGTTTCGACTGGAATTCCGCTAACTGGACAACCGACTCGGCAACGTTTTTTCCGAATGGTTCAGCCATCGCAGCTACCTGGAACCCTGCTATGGCTAATGAATATGGCGTTGTTATTGGGCAGGAAGCAAATGCCCGTAAAAAAGATGTGATGCTATCGCCCGCGTTTAATATTTGCAGAACGCCACTTAATGGCCGTACTTATGAGTATTATTCCGAGGATCCATATTTGAACGGCCGGTTAGCGGTGCAGGCTGTAAAGGGTATTCAGAGCCAGGATGTGGCGGCATGTATCAAACATTTCGCGGCCAATAACCAGGAGGTTAACCGAAACACCATCAACGAGGAAATAGATGAACGGGCCCTGCGCGAAATTTACCTGCCGGCATTTAAAGCAGCCATACAGGAAGGTAACGCTTACACCATCATGTCAGCTTATAACAAAGTGAATGGTTACTGGTGTTCTGAGAATGACTTTTTGCTTAATAAAGTATTAAAAAAGGAGTGGGGCTTTAAAGGTGCAGTAATATCAGATTGGGGCGGTGTTCACCACACTATTGAAGCCGCCAACAATGGCCTGGATATTGAAATGGGATCAAGCGGGCCGTATGATCAATGGTATTTTGCTAATCCGCTGCTGGCCGCTGTAAAAACAGGCCAGGTTTCAGAGAAAACTATTGATGATAAAGTGAGGCGGATATTATGGGTAATGTACCATACTTCTATGAGTGAGCATCATCCCGAAGGTTCTATAGCTACCGCGGCGCATGGCAAAGCAGCTTATGATATTGCATCCGAATCTATTGTACTGTTAAAAAACGATGCACATCTGCTTCCTTTAAAAACAAATAACATAAAAAGCATAGCTGTTATCGGTGACAACGCTATCCGGACATTTGCATTAGGCGGTTATGGCGCCGGTGTGAAAGCGAAATATGAGGTTACGGCATTGGCGGGCATCCGGTCGAGGTTTGGGCAAACTGCCGATATTAAATTCGCGCAAGGCTATAAAGCCAATTATTTAGCCAGCCGCGCAGACGAACAAAATGCGGGTTACGATCAATCAAACGATACGCTGATAGCCGAAGCGGTAGCTATTGCGAAGAAAAGCGATATAGCCATTTTATGTATTGGTTCCAACCGCGAGTACGAAAGCGAAGGGCACGACCGAAAAACCCTTGCGCTACCCTTTGGTGAGCAGGCGCTGGTTAACGCGGTGACTGCCGTAAATCCCAATACCATTATTGTAATAATGGCAGGCGCGCCGTATGATCTTAATGAGATCAAAAAATCAAACCATACGATTGTCTGGTCGTGGTTTAATGGCTCAGAGGCGGGTAATGCGCTGGCCGATGTATTGAAAGGTGTTATTAATCCATCAGGCAAAATGCCGTTTACATTCCCGGTTTCATTGCATGATTCACCTGCATTTGCCTTGAATAGTTATCCCGGCAAAGATCTTAACACCACTTATAAAGAAGGGATATTGGTAGGCTATCGCTGGTACGATACCAAAAATATTGAGCCGCTATATTGCTTTGGTTACGGGCTTTCTTACACCAATTTTGGCTACACTGGTTTATCAACCGATAAAAAGAATTATCAGCTTAATGATAAGATAGCGGTAACGGTCAAGGTGAAAAACACGGGTAGTCTTGCGGGGAAAGAGGTTGTTCAGCTTTATATCAAAAAAGTAAATTCATCTATATTAAGAGCTGATAAAGAACTTAAAGCCTTTAAAAAAGTAGCGATAGTTCCGGGTAAAACCGCTGTTGTATCAATGAATGTTAAGGTAAATGACCTGGCTTATTTTGATGATAAGTTAAACAAATGGGTTGTTGAGCCGGGTGAATATAAAATTATGGCAGCTTCTTCGTCAAAAGATATCAGGAAGGTGACGTCTTTTTATATTCACTAATTGGTTAAATAAGTACTGATAAAGCCAAATTGTGTATGAAAAATAAATCAGGCATTCTCCCAATGCCTGATTTTAATTTAACTGACCTAAAGAACGAAGAAAGATTTTTTGCGCCCTCTGGACTTACCGGTGCTGAAGTGTCATTCAATTTAAGAAGCATCCTCGATCCGCTTAACTTGTTTTTCGTGTTTTGAAGCACCGGAACCGGAGCCGAAGCGATAGGAGAAGGTGAACGTAGCTCTGGAGCGTATTTCGTGTAGTTCAAAATTGAGCAACAGGTCATTGCTGCTTGTTAAAAATGCCACCTTCCGGCTGTTGAAAATGTCATTTGCATTAAAACTCAACGAAGCCCTGTCTCCGGCGAGGGTATACTTTGCAGCGGCGTCCATTCCAAAATCTGCGCGATTTCTATCCTGCAGAAGCATATCCGGTGCGCGATAATCTGCGCGGATTTGGAACGATAATCTTTGTATGGGTGTTATATTACTGGTGATGTTTGCATTCCAGCTGATCCCGTTGTTGGCCGTTATGCCATATTGTGGAGCTGCAGCATTATCCCGATCAAAGATATTTGCATTGGCCGTTAAGTCCCACCCTTTTAGCAGGTCAAAATGGCCAATCAGCTCCAATCCGGTAGTAATTGAATATTTAAAATTTTCAGGTATCGTGGTTGTTTCATCATTAACTGGGTCGGTTTCAATATGTTGAATTACATTATGGATCGTGTTATTATAGATGCCGGAAGTAAAGGATATATTTTGCCAGGTTTTATTGTAATCTAATTCCAGGTCGGTAACGCTTTCCGGTATTAAGCCCGGGTTACCCTTGTTGTAATTTGACGGGTCAGAAAAATCGATTGTGGAATTGACTTCCCTTACCGATGGTCTCGAAATCCGCTTGGTAAAGGTGAACTGCAATTGGCTGTTGTTTTCAAGCTTTTCGGTAAGCAGCACGCTTGGGTATATTCCTTTGACGGGGACTTTTACTGGAGTAGGAAATAATAAATTATTTGCATTATAACTCATAAAGGTAGCGTCAAGATGACTATCTTCTCCTCTTACACCTGCCTGGTAGCTGAAATTACCGATCTGATCCTTGTAGCTCAAATAGACGGCGTTCACCTGGTTATTGCTGCTAAAAAAGTCGGTAAATGCATAAAGCGGAGTTTCGCCCGTATTTAAAACGTTATAGGCATATTGGTCATTATTTCCGAGGGTGATCTGGCTGCGGTAACCGGCCGAAAATTGTCCTGATTTGCCTACCGGTAAAACATAATCAGCTTGTATATTATAATTAGTGGCCTTATGCCTAGTATCATTTATTAACGGGGTGTCAATATTAGTTGATCGCACGCCATTAACAGGGTTATAACGGGTCGTATATTGCTCGTAATCCCTGAAACTGCCGTATGCGTAGGCGAAGTTGAACGCAAGTTCCTCTTTAGGTTTCTTGAATCGCCTATTGTAGTCGAGGTCAAATTCATAACTGTTGCCATTATTATTTACAGTATTGTAGCGGTTGTAGGACTCAAGAGGTGCATAATCGGCAGAATAGTTACTAACGTTTATCGACCCATCCTGATGCATATTACGCGAATTAAAACTGGCAGATATACCCAATGTGCTCAAGGGCGTAAGTGAATAATCAATGCCGGCTTTTACAAACTGTATTTTGTTTCGGGTAACGGATGGAAAGGTTTCATTGGAATGCACAACGGTGTCAGCAGGTTTTAAATAAGTAACGAGCTGTGTCCCCGTGCTGAAAGTATTTCCATTCTTTAGGCTATAATTACCGTAAATATTTACTTTCCCGCTTTGGTAGCTCAGGCTGGCATCGCCGTTATAATTATCACGGGTGCCGCCGCCAATATTTACGGAGGCGTTTAATCCGGGCCTGCTGTTCTTTTTTAGAATAATGTTGATAATACCCTCACCATTGGCGTCATAGTTGGCCGGTGGATTGGGGATCACTTCTATGCTTTCGATCGCGCTGGCCGGTATCGATTGAAGTATCTGGGTAATATCGCCATTTGCAATTATGGAAGGTTTTCCATCAACAAGCACTTTAACATTGGTAGATCCGCGGAGACTTACATTACCGTTACCATCAATTTGCAAGGTTGGTACGTTCCGCAGCAAATCCGCCGCATTCCCCCCTTTGCTGACCAGACTTTGGTTAACTGAAAATACTTTTTTACCATCGACATTTTGTAACGCCTCTTTTTTGGCTGTAACCACAACCTCTTTTAGGGAAGTGTTTTTTGAAGCGTTCATTAGCAAGTTACCTAAATTAAGATTACCGATTGCCGGGGAAATCGTGATATCCTTTTTGAAGATGTCCTCATATCCAACATAACTTATCCGCAGGGTAAACGTCCCGTCAGGCACATTTTCAAGCACAAAATGACCGCTTGTATCAGTTTGGATACCTTTAACAGGGGCTTTGGTTTGCTGATTTAATAAAACTACCGTGGCAAACGGGATAGGCTCATGCGTAAGCGAATCAGCTAGCCTTCCGGATATTTTTATACTTTGCTGGCTATGTCCCTTAGCAGCAATCAGCATGAGCAAACCGATTGCCGCCATTTTTAATTGAAGTAATTTCATGAACTGGTTTTTGATGGTTAAAGGTGTCTCAACAACTTGGAACCTTGTAATTGTCAATGATGATGCTTACCTAATTAGGGCATCCGGCTGAAAACAGATACGCGAAAACATTCGGCCCCTTAGCTAAAACAACACTTCCGCTGGCGGAATTACGCCTTTTAAACGCAGGTAAATGGTGGTTTGGCCCCGTTGATGGGTTTGATGTTCAAATGCCTTACCAAATAATCCGCTTCTGGTAATGTCATGCTTGCCAAACTTTGTGGTTTCCTGCATTTGATCTGGCGTCATATTTTGAAGTGTGCTTATTACCCAATCGTAGCTATCCATTACCGTTTTTATGGTAGCTTCCTTCGTCGGTGACACTGTTTTTTCATTAAGATTATGAGTTGCAAGTGTTTCACCAATAGGGTTTGGCTTATCACTTGCGACAGTAGCAAAAACATAATTGGCATCCGCTAAATGAAGCATTTGCTGCGCAAAAGAGCGAATCTCAGGTGTTGGTTTAAAGCCGTAACCATCTTCGGGCATAGCATCCAGGTAGGCTTTGGTATACATTTTTGCCCGCTGCCATTCGGTTACCATTTGTGATTGCGTAAATTGAGCGAACGCTGAACTGCTGACAAAAATTAATGCCAGGACTGTAAACAATAGTGTTACTTTTTTCATGATTGGGTTATTTTAATTTTTGATGATCAAAAGTGTTTTTTACAAACCGGCTTCAATAATCTTTTCGACCTTGTTACTTTTATTTCCAACGGAGATTGCTATTTATTCGACGTATGGGTTTTTCAGGGGTTTTTAATCCACCGTCTTGATTTTCTATGCAATTGCAGAGAATAATGGCCCAACGGTATTAAATAGTGTATGAAAACGCAAAAGGTTAGTATTTTTGAATATGAAGATATGGAGGCAGGCACTCAGCATTACTCAGCTCCAGGTGCTGATATGGACCGCCGTGTTGTTATTGATATTTTTTTCGTTGCTACCGATGAACGGTTTACTTGAATCAGTCATCGTCACGGTAGTCAACGCAACATCTTATGCAATCATTATTTACGGGAATATTCTGTTCTTATATCCGGTATTATATCAAAAGAGAAGGTTCGTTTGGTACGGTATTTCAATAGTGTTCTTTTTAATTTTAACAGGAATGCTAAAGGGGTACGCTGGCTTTATTCTTCTGCAGCATTTTAGGTTGACAAAATCAACCCGGGTAGATGTGCTTACTTTACTGGCTTATGTGCCCGGTGGTATCCTGATCTATGTCCTCAGCTTGGTGTTTCGCATTGCCATCGCGTATTTCACTTTAAAACAACAAACGGAGGAAATCCTTTTGCAAAAAAGTCAGGCCGAGCTTAATTTATTAAAATCACAGGTTCAGCCACACTTTCTTTTTAACGCGCTGAATAATATTTATTACCGGGTTTATAAAATTGATCCACCGTCGGCCGGCCTGATTGAACGCCTGGCGGATATTATGCGTTATTTTGTTGATGAAAGCCCAAAGGATGAAGTGTCGGTATCCACAGAAGTAGCATTTATAGAAAACTATATAGCGCTTGAACGAATTCGTATCCGGCACGGCGCCGATATTAATTTTGAGAAAACTTATAACCCGGAACTCCGCATCCCGCCCATGCTGCTCATGACTTTTGTAGAAAACATTTTCAAACACGGCATAGACAAATCACGGAAACAAAACCGGGTAACGATTTCACTGGTCCAGCAAAATGATTTTCTGCTTTTTAAAACCAGCAATCATAAGGGCGATCCGGAGCCTGGCGATCAATCAGGCGGGTTTGGGATCGTTAACTTAACCAAAAGGCTTAGGATGTTGTACGGAGACAAATTTGAACTGACTATTGATGACGAAGGAGAATTATTTACTGCGTTTTTAAAAATTCCGCTTTAATGAATTTAAGTTGCATAATTATTGATGATGAGCCTGACGCCGTTGACCTGGTGGAACTGCTGATAAAGCAAAGTACAACCTGGACCCTGAAAGCGAAATGTTATGACGCGCTGGAAGCGCTGGCGTTTTTAAAAATGAACCAGGTTGATTTTATTTTCCTGGACATCAATATGCCAAAGCTTACAGGCATAGAGCTCGCAACCTTGTTGCCGTCCCGCACCAAAATTGTTTTCACCACAGCATATTCAGAATATGCTGTTGAAAGCTATTCTTTTCAGACCATCGACTATTTGCTTAAACCTATTACTTTAAAGCGTTTCCTGGCATCAGTCGAAAAAATAGAGCAACATTTTTTAAAACCCGGGCCGGAATATCTGCCAAATGCTGAACAGGGCCCGCAATTCTTTTTCGTGAAATCCGGAAAAACATTAAGAAAGATTTTATTAAAAGACATCCTGTATTTTGAAGGGGAGAAGGATTATGTAAGGCTGGTGACAGGCGGGGAACAGATGCTGATATACCGACGATTAAAGGATGTGGAAGAACAGCTGGCATCCCCGTTTATACGGGTACATAACTCTTATATCATCAATTATGAACAGTTGAGTAAAATTGAGGATAACCATATTTATATAGCTGATAAACAAATACCTGTTAGTGAAAAATTCAGAGGGCGATTTATGGAGGTCATTAATAAAAATAAGTTTTGATTCCCCCGGAAATTGCTTAATTAACATTTAAAATATGAGTGCTAGATAGTTACATTCTTAATTTCGAAGACAAATTACCTTCCTTGCAGTTTGCATAAAGAAAAAGGCTTAAAAACTGATTCCATTTTTCAAGCATTTAACATCAATTTCATCAGATAAATAATTCATATAATATGATTATTTGAATTGATGTTATTTTTATTTGGATTTATTCTAAATAAGGACTTACTTTGTGATATACTTACTTATATCGCATGAGCAATCCAACTGTTTCTAACCCGCCTTAAATAGTATACCGATAAAAAGCCCGGTGATTCGTCGCCAAACTTCACACCGGGCAAATGCTAATTCATTCTTCAATCAATTAATCATTTCAACTAAACTATGAATTCTTTATTACTATGCAGTAATACGTTTAAAAATTATTCTTCTAAAAAAAATGCCAATCCCTTTTCAGTTCTTAAATGGCTGGGTTGTGTGTTACTAATATCTTATTTTCAATTCGGATACGCGCAGGAACAAACTGGTTCTATCCACGGAAGAATAACTAATTCTGATGGCAAACCAGTCCAATATGTCAGTATTATCCTAAGCGATACTCATAAAGGGGCCGTGTCTGATGAACAGGGGAATTACACAATTTCCAAAATTATTCCGGGGCGTTATACACTAACGGTAAAACATACCGGGATGCTTAGTCAAAGCCAACAGGTAACAATAAAACCTGGTGAAGCTGAAAATACAGACTTTAAAATTTCGGAAGATAACAAATCACTTCAGGAGGTAACAGTTACCTCGGGCTATAACAAGTTTGCCAAAAAGGAAACGGATGATGTAGCTAAGATGCCGCTTAAAAACCTGGAAGATCCACAGGTATACAATGTAGTCCCGAAAGAGTTATTACAGGACGAAGATATTGTAAGCTATAATGATGTGCTAAAAAACGTGGCAGGTGTAAGTCAGGCACTGGTGAATGGATCTAACTCTTTCAATCTGCGTGGTTTTTTTACTACCAGCTACCTGCGCAATGGCTTGCAGGATTCCAAAGAAAATAGCATTGAAGTAGCCAATATTGAGAGTATAGAAGTACTAAAAGGCCCATCAGCTACCTTGTTTGGCAGCAGCCTAACTTCTTTTGGTGGGTTATTAAACAGGATCACTAAAAAGCCTCTTGATACATTTCAGGGAGAAATTTCTTATACCGATGGTGGTTTTGGGTTAAGCAGGGTTACTGCAGATTTTAATACGCCGCTAAATCCTGAAAAAGGCCTGTTTCTGCGTACCAATGTAGCCTATGATAGCGAAGGTAGTTTTCAGGATGCAGGTTTTACCAACCGGTTCTTTGTAGCGCCATCATTATTATATAAAGTAAACGACCGCTTTACTATATCATTAGATGCGGAGATATACAACCAAAAGTCCAACGATTTTAATCGTTTGTTCCCCGAAGCTTCCTTTACCAAGACCAATCCACGCGACCTGGGTATCGACTGGACAAAATCTTACAGCAACAATGATCTGTATGAAACCGACCCTTCGGTAAGTTTATATGGTACGGTTAATTATAAAATCTCTGATAAATGGAAATCGCAAACCGCGTTTTCTCAAACCAATTCAACTGTACAGGGCGACTGGAGTTATAATAGTATCGTAGGCGATACCGCTGTAAGCCGTAACCCTGGCTATGAGCATACTATTTATAATTATACAGAGCTACAGCAAAACTTTAACGGTGACTTTAATATAGGTAAAATGCGTAACCGTGTTGTTATCGGGCTTGATTATTTTACCAATACGGTGAATAGTACATCGGCCATGATCTACGGATTTGACGAGGTTAGCATAAAGGGTAATGATCCACGGTACAATGAGCTTACCGTTACCTCGCTCAATGCGGCACTGGCAAATGTTCCGTATAGTAAAAGCACTACTACCCAAAGTACTTATAGTGCCTATGCATCTGATGTGTTAAACATTACGGATAACCTGTTGGCCATGGCCAGTTTGCGCGTTGATCATTTTGTTAACGACGGCACACATGATATTAATGCGGATACAACAACCGGGAAATATAACCAAACAGCCTTATCGCCAAAACTGGGGCTGGTATATCAAATTGTTCCAAATACAGTTTCCCTGTTTGGTAATTACATGAATGGGTTTAGCAATAATGCCCCTGTTCGTCAGCCGGATGGAACCTTTTCATCGTTCAAACCGAGTATGGCCAACCAATGGGAAGGTGGTGTAAAGCTGGATCTGTTTGATGGTAAGTTGAGCAGCACATTAAGCTATTATCATATTAAGGTAAGTGATGTAATCCATAACAGTTTTGTGCCGGGAGAAACACAGTTCGAAGTGCAGGATGGCGGCCAGTTAAGCAAAGGCTTTGAAGCAGAAGTAATAGCTAACCCATTCCGGGGCTTTAACCTGATAGCCGGTTATGCTTATAATGATATTTATACCATTAACACCGATCCTGACGCAGACGGGCTGCACCAATGGACTGGGCCTGCCCAAATGGCTAACCTTTGGTTAAGTTATCACTTTCTAAACACTTCTTTAAAAGGCCTGGGTTTGGGTATTGGGGGTAACTATAATGGCATAGCCTATATTCAGCAATCCAGGGCAGATGGTGAATTTTATTTGCCTGCTTATACCGTACTCAATGCGGTAGTAAGCTATGATCAACCGGTTTACCGCGTGAGCCTTAAGATGGATAACTTAACTAATACTGTTTATTGGGGAAGCTATGTAAGCCAGATGATGCCGAGACGATTCAGCGCTACTGTGGCATTTAAATTTAAATAATGGATCAACAATTCAAAGCTGCTTTAAACACATCGGCACTTGAGTTAATACAATAAATCATGAAATCAAACCAACAATATTATATTTCAAAAGCAGCATTGCTTAGAACGTTATTTTTATTCATAACGATGTGCCTGCCTGCTTCGTTTACTTATGCCCAATCAGCTATTAACGGTTCTGTGAAAGGTACGGTTAAAACAGCCGATGGAAAGGCTGCTGAAGGGGTTACCGTTACTATAAAGGACTTAAAAAAGGGAACGATCGTAAATCGGGATGGAGAATTTACGCTGAACCATATCACGAAAGGGACATATACGCTTTCTGCCAGTTTTGTGGGGTTGAAATCTCAAAATCAGCAAGTTACGATTCTCTCAAATGAAACGGTGGTGGTTAACATAATATTAACCGCAAACAGCAAACAACTCAACGAAGTAGTGATCCGAAGCCATAAAGCTAACCGCTTTGCCACGGTTAAAAGCGATGATGTAGCTAAAATGCCACTAAATGATCTGGAAAATTCGCAGGTATATTCTACTGTCAGCAGTAGTCTGATGACCGACCAAGCGATTCACAGTCTGGATGCCGCGCTGAAAAATGTACCCGGCGCGTACCAGTTATGGGCGGCTACAGACCGGTCGGGTTTTGGTAATGGCAGTTCATTTGTGTTGCGCGGTTTTCAGCTTAATACGTATTTAAGGAATGGTATAGCATCCAATGTGAGTACCACCATTGACAATGCTAATGTCGAAAGTATCGAAGTGCTAAAAGGTCCGTCAGCTACGTTATTTGGTAGCGCCGTAACTTCTTATGGTGGCCTCATCAATCGAGTGACTAAAAAACCTTATGATCAGGCCGGTGGAGAGATCTCCTACAGCGGAGGGAGCTATGGCTTTAACCGCCTCACTGCCGATATAAATACACCGCTGGATTCGGCTAAGAAATTGCTGTTCCGTATCAATACGGCATTAAATACACAAAACTCCTGGCAGGATGCCGGTTTTCACCGTAATATATTCCTAGCGCCTAGTCTTGTCTATAAAGCTAATGATCGTTTATCATTTTCCTTTGATGCAGAACTTTATGAATCGGCCGGTACTACCCCGCAGATGTTCTTCTTTAACACAACTGTGGCGCAATTGGGAGTGAATAGTGCTAACAAATTGAACCTGGATTATAACAGGTCTTACATGAGTAACGATCTGGTGCTAAATTCATCTAACCTGAATTTTTCCGGTCAGATGAACTACAAACTATCGGACAATTGGGTATCGCAAACAAATATTTCGGTGGTGAACACCACCTCTAATGGCCCAATGCCCTACTTTTACCTAATGCCCGGTAATAATGAGATACAGCGAAATGTATGGACTATAGAGGGTGGCGATCAAACACTGGATATCCAACAAAACTTTATTGGCAAGTTTAATATTGGCTCCGTTAAAAATCGTGTAGTGGCAGGTATCGACTATTATAACTACAATGCCAATGTGCGTTATAATGAGTTTATGGGCACGGCTGGAGGACAAACAGCGGCTGACCTTTTTGACGTAATCAATACTACAGGCAATATCCCTAATTACCTGAATTTTAATAAGGCTAAAGTAGATTCGGCTTACGCCAATAGTCCGGCTGACCCTTATCCTTATATCATCTCCACTAAAGAATATATTACCAGTGCTTATGTATCAGATGTAATTAATATCACCGATCAGCTGATTGCTAATGCTGCTTTGCGTGTTGATCACTTTGATTTTGCCGGAAATTACAACCCCGTAAATGGTACTACTACAGGAGGTTACAACCAGACGGCTTTATCGCCAAAATTTGGCTTAGTTTACCAGTTAGTTAAAGATAAGGTATCCTTGTTCGGCAATTATCAGAATGGTTTTACCAACGAAACAGGAACGGATTTCCAGGGGCACAGCTTTAAGCCCGAAGAAGCTAATCAGTTAGAAGGTGGTGTTAAGCTGAACGTTTTTGGCGGTAAACTGAGCGGAACTTTTAGCTATTACGATATCCAGGTGAACAACACTCTGCGTACAGATCTGGACCACCCGCAGTTTTCCATACAGAACGGCACGCAGCTGAGTAAAGGTTTAGAAGCTGAACTGATTGCCAATCCATTTACAGGCTTCAATATAGTAGCGGGTTACGCTTATAACGACAGCCGATACACCAATGCTGATGCCGACGTAGATGGACTAAGGCCCAACACTTCGGGCCCTCAAAATATGGCCAACTTGTGGCTGAGTTACCGGTTTATGCAAGGCGTTGTGAAAGGTCTGGGTGCGGGATTTGGCGGTAACTATGCCGGAAAAAGCTTAGTGGAAAGCAGTAGGAGCGAGGGTCAGTTCTATGTACCGGCTTATACCGTATTAAACAGTACTGTATTTTATGAGACAGGAAAGTATCGCTTTGCGGTATCCGTAGATAACCTGGCCAATAAAGAGTATTGGATTGGCTGGTATACTGTTAACCCGCAACAACCGCGCAGTATTAACGGTACTGTAACCTTCAGATTCTAATTAATATCACCCTATGGCCCAATTGAAAAATATCAAAAGATGGTTTTGGTGGCATCGCTGGACGAGCCTAATATGCACCTTGTTCCTGCTGATGCTATGTGTTACCGGCTTGCCGCTGATCTTCGGAGATGAGATTGAAGGATGGCTCAACCCAACCCATTATGCCGACCTACCGAAGGATACGCCAATGGCCAATCTGGATGGTATGGTTAGTGTTGCACATGCGCGTTATCCCAGGCAACTGGTCACTTTCATTTTTGTGGATGATGATGAGCCACAAGTGCTGGTCAATATGGCCCCGGGCTGGAACCCGGATGATCCGCTGCGTCATTCCCTGCAATTTGACAGCCGAACGGGTAAACTGCTGAATGATGAGCCGCCATTCTCCCAGAAGCCGGCAAGTTTTATCGATACCATGCTCGATCTCCATCGTGGATTGTTTATTGACCTACCGGGTGAACTGTTTTTAGGGCTGATGGGGGTGCTGTTTGTGATCTCTATTATTTCCGGTGTCGTATTGTATGCACCCTTTATGAAAAAACTGGACTTTGGTACCATCAGGCAAGATAAATCCCGTCGACTCAAATGGCTCGACCTGCATAATCTACTGGGTATTGCAACTGCTATATGGCTGTTTGTAGTTGGTGCAACAGGTGTGATGAATGAACTTTCCACACCGCTATTCGGTTTATGGCAGATTACAGATGTAAAAGCTATGCTAAGTAAATATCATGGCAAGCCACTAATTGAGCAAAACGAATTGAGTTCTGTGCAGGCTGCCTATAACACTACCAAAAAAGCATTACCGGGGATGCAGGTAATGAGTATGGTGTATCCGGGCAATGCTTTTGGCAGTCCTTATCATTACCTGGTATGGACAAAAGGAAATACACCTTTGACTTCGCAGTTGTTCAGCCCTGTTCTGGTTGATGCCCAATCGGGTAAACTAGCGGCAGTGGTGAAGATGCCTGTATATCTGCGTGCATTGGAGCTTTCACGGCCATTGCATTTTGGTAACTACGGTGGCACACCGCTAAAAGTGATCTGGGTGTTGTTTGATCTAGTCGCTATCGTGGTACTGATCAGTGGCGTTTATTTATGGATCATGCGACGTAAATTTTATAAGGATTATTTTGAACAGATGGCCGGTTCAGAATTAACAGAAGCTTATCCTATAAATTCAACTCATGAAACAAAATTTTAAGAAAATTTGGCGGATTCCTTTGCTACTATCGGTATTGATATTATTTGGTTTGCTGGCCGCTTTGCTCGGTACAGGTGTATGGTATTGGTTATCATGGCTGGCAATGATTATTCCACTAATTGTTATCTGCCGGAAGATTTGGAAACCCAAGTCCCCGACTAAAATAAATACAATGAATTATTGAAAATATAAAGTCCTGCTTACCTGCGGTTGATTATCTATCTATGCAGGTAAGACAGGCACTAATTGTTAGCTCATGTGTAAAACCATCGTTTTAAGCCGTAAATGCGCCACCGTTATTAGCCAATGTATGGAGTGTAAGATAATGAATATCTGGCTTCGGAATCTGCTGTTGAATTTTACACCCGAACAGTTTAAAATGTTTAAGGATTTTACCTCAGGATTGGATGTGGAAGAAAGCATGTTTCCTTTCCCTGATGGTGAAGACAGGCTGGTGCTGCGCACACCGCATAGCGATATTTGTTTTACGTTTAGCCTAACAGAATGGGAGGACTTTCAGGTTGCTATGGAAGAAGCTGAGTATATGCAGGGCGTTTATTTACTAATATCACCCTGATAAGATTTGTTCTCAATAATGAGTTGTTCAGAAAAAAATCTACCGAATATCAAATCAAGCTAATGTTTTGCTATCAAAGGCAATACAATAAAGCGAACAATAAGGTGTGCTATGAGTGAAAGCGCAAAGGTAAAAACGATGATCATCCCCATTTTTATAGGCGTGTTGAAATAGTCGATAAAGCAGGAACGGCCTGAGCCTGCGTAAATTAAGACCAATGCGAAAACGATGAAGCCGGTGATCCATAAGGTTAGATGCGAATAGAAATATCTTTTACCAGCCAGTGTTGATTGTGGGAAAGCCGTTAGAAGCAACACTACGTGTGTGATGAAAAAGATAACAGCAATAATGATAAGGAAGTAAAACATAATTTAGGATTTGAATACTAAATTAAACAAAAGTATTAAGCAAAACTTAGAATATTTCGCCAACATTTATAAACATACCTCTTGAGCCCTCGCGGCCAAACCCATAATCGATTGCTATGTTGGTACGGGAAACTTTATTAAGTTTAATACGTAACCCTGGCCCGAATGCGGGCTGAATGGATTGCAGGTTTGTTCCTTGCGCAGCAGAAAAGGATTGCGCATTTACAAATACAACACCACCAAGCAAACCATTATTAGTCACTTTAAACCGGTATTCCGATTCCATATACACCATTTGCGCACCACGAAAACGACCTTGTATATATCCTCTTCCGGTTCCGCTGTAAGTATCCCATGCATTGGCAGGCAGATCAAGATATGGTGGGTTGCCCTTTAATACCAACCAATCATACGACCAAAGTGCTAATACATTATTTGAGTTTGAAGGGAATTTGAAATATTTGCGTATATCAATAACCATTGCCTGCCAGTTGTGCAAATTGCCAATAAAGCTTCCATTATCAAGGTATTGCAGTGATGCATAAAAGCCACGATAAGGATTAATAGAGTTATCTCTGCTATCAAACAAAGCATTTAAAGTGATACCGGAAGATATTGAGTGTGCCATCGTCCCATATTTTACATAATCCGATGGTGCACCATCCAATGGCCCTTTATGGGTAACATTCCAGTGCACATCGGCTATATATCCAACCCCTGCATAAAAATCTGTCCATATACGCCTTAACGCGATCTCACTAAACCTGAAGAAATCATAATCCATCGGATCTTCATTCCTGATATTGGAATTACTGCCTAGGCCGTAAGTGCTTTGTGGGTATTTAAGGTAGCGTATATCTCCAATAAAATCATAATCATTATTATTTGACCAGATGTTGGACTGGATGGGAATAATGATTTGTTTGGTTTGAGTATAGGCCGTATTAATGGTTATTGTTGATATTTTTGAATCCTTCGTTGTTCTAAAGGCAACATTTCCGGCCAGCGTTAAGGCTAACTTTGATTGCAAAGTATAACCCAATGCAGGTACTACTGAAAAAACCGGTTTCGTTGATATACTATCGTTCTTACTCTTCCTTTTGTTTCCAAATATTGAGCCGATAATATCGTATACATCTAGCTGTTGTAGAGAATCGGGTTGTTTTCTCGCAACGGTATCGGTTTTTGGGTACTTGGATAATGGGACAAATTTTTGATCCTGAGCATGCAGTATTACCGGGCTATAAATTAATGCAAATATCAAAAGGCACCTTAGCACAGATAGCATACAAAATGAATTGTTTTTAATGAAGGTATAGGCACATCTTGATTTAATTCTGAAGAACTAATGTACTAGTGGTGTAATGATATGCGCAAGAGCAGTTATGCGTTTCTTTTTGTGAATGGAATTTTTAATACCTTAATGAAATTGGAATTGACTTGTTTATCCATATGTGTATCAATCCCGAATGTGATTTCGCTTTTAGGCAGATCATTATAATAGGTTTTAAAAATCCTATCCCAAATACTTAATACATCGCCATAGTTACAATCGGTATAAGGTAACTCATAATGATGATGTACATGGTGTAAATTAGGGGTAATAAAAACCAGGCTTACAATATTATTAGCCCTGGGCGAAAGCTTGAATTGTGTATGTGATGTAATATTGGCAATGGTTTGTATTGTTTGGCGCAATAATAAAACTCCAAATGATGCTCCAAGCAAAAATACCCAGATAATTAAAAAACACATCCTGACAAAAGTTTCTACCGGATGCTCCCTTACGGTAGTCGATACATCCAGATCAAGATCGCTATGATGTATTAAATGAAAATTCCACAATGTTTTTACCTTATGCATAACCACGTGGTAGATGTACTCGCAAAAATCAAGGAGCACAAATCCTACTATGTACTTCACAAATATGCTGTTGGAATACGGTAATAAGAATAATAATCCCCAATGATGGCTAAGTGACCAAACGCATATCATCAGTACAAAAATTGTCATAAACAGTTGTACGGGTAGGGCCGTAAATATGAAAAACATATTGGTGAGTGTATGTTTCCATTTATCTTTCCATGAAGATGTTAACACAAAAGCTTCAATCAGCCATAAACCCACAATAATTCCGCCATACAAAAGTACTTGCGATGAAGATGGGTTATTAATGAAATAGGATTTAATCGATAGCATAAGTAGGGGCATTATAGTTGGCAAGTATAAAATAAAAATCTGTAGTTAATGTGAAGATGACATTAGAAAACGATTAAAATTAGTAGATGTTGTGTTTGAGATTTGATGAAACAAACAGTATTAGGTTAATTTTTTGAGGTAACACATGAAGCCTGCATTAAAATTAAATATTAAAATAGTGTATTTTTAAACGATGATTAGCGGTTGTGAACCAAGCTCTGTACAATTGTGCTAATATAGGAGCTAATAAATTGGTTTAGCTAAATTCATTAAACATCTACCTATGAAAAAACTCTTTCTGCTGTTATTTTGTGGTTTTAGCCTGAGTATAGCAAATGCGCAAACAAAAACCCCCGGGTTTCATGTAATTGCTCTTTATGAAAACGGCGGCCATCATATCGAATACTCAAAGGCTGCAAGAGTTTGGCTGGATAAGCTGGCTGTAGATAGCAACTTCAGTATTGATTACATCCAAAATACGGATAGTATTGATGATAAATTTCTATCCAAATATCAACTATTTATTCAGCTTGATTATGCGCCTTATGCCTGGAAAGATAAAGCGGTAGCAGCCTTTGAAAAGTATATTACTGAAGGCAGGGGAGGATGGATTGGGTTTCACCATGCTACGCTGATAGGCGAGTTTGATGGTTACCCGATGTGGGATTGGTTTCACCAGTTTATGGGCGATATTAGGTTTAAAAATTATATAGCCACGTTTGCGAAAGCTACCGTTGATGTGGAAGATAAGCAGCACCCGGTTATGAAAGGTGTATCACCGACTTTCACGGTTGAAAAAGAAGAATGGTATACGTATGATAAAGATCCAAGGCCAAATGTTCATGTATTGGCTACGGTTGATGAATCAACCTACGATCCAAACTCCGAAATAAAAATGGGAGGAGATCATCCTGTGGTTTGGACTAATCTTAATTACAAAGCTCGCAATGTATATATCTTTATGGGGCATTCGCCCATATTGTTCGAGAGTAAAGATTATCGGATTTTGTTTACCAACGCGATTTTTTGGGCAGCGGCTAAATAGCTTGTAATATTGCATTGCGTACAATTCAATATGCCTACCCCAATAAAATGTTTGAAGATGCTCTTTTATTTTTTACCAAAAATAAGGTTAATCAACTTTCTATTTATTGCGGATAAATTTAATTAATAACCATTTATTTAATTTAACATAAATTATCCTTTCAATAATATAGGCGAAGAGAACGCATATTAATGCATAGCAGCATATTCTTAATACAGGATTAGTGATCATGCTATTTAAATACGATGCATCAGTTATTAAAAACCAGTGTGAGATGTAAATTCCAAAGGATATGGGGGCGATATGTTCGAATAAGCCTAATGTGTAATTGAACCCCCGCCAATTTAATTTCTTCCATATAACTGCAGCTATAACTGTTATTAACGCAAAAACAAAGTGCCTTAACTCCAAAAATGGGTATACTCCTGTTAGTATATGATGGTTATGAACCATCACATTGATGATCAATATTAAAATTACGATACTAAGAGCCGTTAATGGAATAAATAATGCACGCAGATTAATGTCTTGTTTTTGTAGATAGAGCCTTGCCATATCTGCACCAACCCACCATATTACCAAATACATTAGTTCATTATTTATAAAATTAGGATAGATAACGTAGGTGATAGCAGATAGAATACCGATGATATAAACAAATATTGAGGGCCTGTTATGAATTTTAGTAATGATCACAAAAAATATCATGTAAAACCACCATTCGTAGGATAACGACCATAGTGGCGTATTGCCTAAAAAGGAATCTACAGTTACATAGGGTTTGAGAAAAAAAGATGAATTCTGCAACATTAATAAGTTGCCTGCAAGCGAATGCAAATCTATTGGTAGAAATGTACCGGATTGTAGAGCATTCAGTGAATAATTAGCAATAAACACACAAATCAAAGGGATGTATATACGCAAAAAACGTTTTGAAAAGAATGTTTTGAATGACTTGTCTGCCGAGAGTGTGAATGCATACTGGATTACAAAACCTGATAACAAAAAGAAAAGTATTACCGCTTCCTGGCCAAACCGGAACAGGATTGAAAAATCTCTCCCACCAATCATAAGCGGAACCGGAAGCGAATGGTTCAGTACGATATATACAGCTGCAAATCCCCTAACAGCTTCTAGTTTTTTAAGCTTTTTTTTTGCTGGTTTCGCACTTACCATTTAATTTTCAACAGCTTTAACAGGCAATTTAATAATTTTTGAAGGTAATATTTTGGGCCGTAATAAGAGGTACATAAAAAAATAACTTCTTTGATTTTTATATCAAAGAAGTTATCAACGGCAACAGCCGATTTAAATAAACTTAATTATTTACTTTTAGTAGCCACTGGTTTTGCGGGCTGAGGTTTTTTCTCAGCAACTTTTTTCTCAACCGGTTTTTTCTCAACAACCTTTTTCTCAGCAGGTTTTTTAGCGGTTTTGCTATCTGTTTCTTTTTTAGCAGGAGCTTCAGCAACTTTTACTTTTACAGGTTTTACTGCAGAAGAAGGGGCTTTAATTTCTTTAGGCTTCTTAGTTGTAGCAGGTTTTGCTATTTTTAATTCCTCAGATATTTTTTTAGCCAGTTTTTTTGATTTTTTCTGGAACTTTTCTGTCAGTTTCCCTTCATCCTGTCCAAATTTTAAAGCTATTGCTTTTACTGTTGCTATAAGGCGTTGTTGTATATCCAGTTTCGCGGTTTTACGTGCCGACTTAACGGGTGTTTTTTGTTTTTGTTGTTTCATAAAATTTTGTGTGCCAAATGTATAGCAAATTCATGTGAATTTAATATTATGTTTATGTTAAGTATATTAATTAGGCTTAACACAAGATAAGTATTAAATATTAAAAATACTATTTTGTTTTGACCCGATATTGTTTAAAAAACCAACTAAATTGATCTCACCCGAGTTGATCGATATTATTTGTATTTTTCAATTCCTTTAGTATCCCCGCTTACCGGTTTAATGCTGATAGCGGCACCGCCACCCGGCGCCAACTTTAATTTGAGTTTGGTATTTGCATCAACTAAATAAGTAGTGATTTTATATGATTCCGGGTTTTTATCCCAGTCGGCATCCAAGCCATCAGCATAAATAGTCGCGATGTACTTTTGTCCCTTGTTTAAGAAATCAAGAGGCGCAATTTCGTCACGGCTATCCTGGTTAGTTACCGCACCAACAAACCAATTTTCTGTTCCTTTTTCTTTACGGGCGGTAGTAATATATTCTCCCGGTTCAGCCTGAATGATCTTGGTATCATCCCAGTCAACGCCAACATCTTTAATAAATTGGAATGCGTCGGCATATTTCTCATAATTCTCGGGCAGATCCGCCGCCATTTGTATCGGGCTGTAAAGTACCACGTACAATGCTAATTGCTTTACCAATGTGGTATGCACCTGTTTGTTTGGTAAAACTGTATAATCTTTAACCTTTAGTATACCCGGGGTAAAGTCCATAGGGCCACCTATAAAGCGTGTAAATGGCATTATGGTTTCGTGCTCCGGTTTATCACCATGCCCAAATGCATTGTATTCGTTACCTCGTCCGGCTTCGCAAGCCATCCAGTTAGGGTAGGTGCGTTGTAGACCTGTTGGCCTAACTGGTTCATGTTCATCAATCATGATATGGTATTCAGCGGCTTTTTGCGCTGCGCGGACATAATGGTTCACCATCCATGCCCCGTCATGATGTTCTCCCCGCGGAATGATCTTGCCCACATAACCCGTTTTAACTGATGTGTAGCCATACTTATTCATAAAGCGGAAGGCAGTATCCATCTGGCGCTCATAATCAGTTGCAGAGCCCGATGTTTCGTTATGCATAATCATCACCACACCTTTATCTTTTGCATATTGTGCTATCGCTGCTACATCAAAATCAGGGTAGGGGGTAACAAAGCTAAATACGTTTTCTTTCCAGTTACCAAACCACTCTTCCCAGCCGTAGTTCCATCCTTCAACCAAAACACCCTTTATGCCATTTTTCGCCGCGAAATCAATATAGCGTTCCACATTGGCGGTATTGGCGCCGTGAGTATGATTTGGTATAAGCAAGCCATCGGCACCAACAATATCTGCATTGTTCGAATAGTTCCAGGTACTTTTACCGGTTTGCATTTCCCACCATACACCAACAAATTTCATGGGTTTTATCCATGATGTATTCTCAATTTTTGATGGCTCATTCAAATTCAAAATTATTTTTGAAGTAAGTATTTCCCCTGCTTTATTACTTACAATTATAGTACGCCATGGTGTATGGCAAGCAGCACGCATATAAGCCATGTTACCAATCGCATCGGGTACTAAACTTGCTTTAAGTTTAAAGGTTTTAGTATCCACATGTAATTGCATTGCGCTATAATTTACTAAAGCCGCTTCGTGAATATTGATGTATAAACCATCGGCGGTTTTCATCATTAACGGTGTTTGCACCGCATATCTATCGGGGCATACCTTAACGGCAATATCATCTGAGGCATTAACCATGCTGCGGTTATCAATTTCACTTATTTTGGTGGTGCTGTAAGGGTATTCGTTGGTATCGTAGTCGCCGGGTATCCAAAAAGTTTTATGGTCGCCGGTTAGAGCGAACTCTGTTATCTCATCCGATACAATAAAATATTTTAAGTTTGGTTGTATTGGAAATTCATATCTAAACCCTACACCGTCTTCAAACACTCTAAAAACAATATCCATTAACCTGCCCAGGTTATTTTTTTGCTTTAGATGGATGGTTACCTGCTCATAATGGTTACGTATGGTACTCACTTCGCCCCAAACAGGTTTCCATTGCTCATCAACAGATTTTCTTTCTGTATTTATCACCATGAAATTGCTGTCGAGCGAAATATCATTTGCAAGTTTTATTCCCATGCGCGATGTATTAATTAATGGTTTTTCGGCATAGTCAACCTTATATTCAGGTCGCCCACCTGCATCAAGTATAAAATCAAGCTTAACTTTATTCATACTTGCACTAATGGGTGTAGCCTGCTGCGCTGTAACATGGTTAAGCAATAACAGACTAATGATGCAGGTAAGTATTTTTTTCATTTTTGGATAATTTAATGGTGTAGACTTCATAGGTTGAAGCATTGATTTCGAATACGTTTTGGTGAAAAAATAGCATGAGTATTCACTCAAATAATTTTATTTGGGTAGCATTTGTATAAGATGATTTTTCCGGAGAGATTAAAAAAGCACGAAGCCTTTTTAGGGGCTCCGCGCTTAACCAACTATTAATGAGTATATCCGGGATTTTGAACGGCTTTACTGTTTGTATTTAATTCACTTAGCGGTATAGGCCAGGTATATGATTTGCTATCAACAAATGTGGTTGTTAGTGGCTGCGTTGTATTTAAAGCAGAACCATAGTAGGCGGCTTCGGAGTCACCAATTTTCCATCTGCATACATCAAACCACCAGCTGCCTTCATTAAATAATTCAGCCCAACGCTCATAGTAAAGCGGATTATGGCCCAATACAGGATCAGGATCAAGCGAATTATTGGCAGGGGTTGCACTTGTAGTTGATGCATAATCAATTGCCGAGGGTGTGTTGATAGGTAAGCCATAAGCCCTGCGTTTTACTTTATTCAGATATTCCAATCCAACGGCGGTATTGCCACCTTGAATATTAGCTTCAGCATATAATAAATATACATCAGCTAAACGTAACAGGTAGTAATCCCATTTATCTGAATTGATAGTATTTTCGTTATAATCAATAGGTGAGTATTTTCTTACACTAAAACCATAATGATTAGTTTGAAAAGCGTAAATGGCTGGCTTAGCTACTTTTGCGAAATTGATTCCATCAAATTGAACTGAATCAACCCATGGCTGCAATGCATTAACAAATAAGCGAGGATCGGCGGTTTGGTTGGTACGAACATTTAATGATGCCTGAGTATAAGCAGGGTCTTGTATCAGTTTTGGATTTTTATACGATGCTGTTTGTGATGCATTATATTTAGGATTTGCAACAAGGTTATATACTGAGCTTAACGGAAAACCGAAACGTATTACACTTTGATCGTGGAAAAACTCATTGCCGTACCCCATTGATAAGACACTACTTTCTGTTCCATCACCTCCGCCAAATGTATTTGGCGACCAGATAAGCCCGTTAATTGTAGATGAGTTTGCCGCACTGCTGTATATACCATAACCGCCCATTGAGTTTTGATCAACGTAGAGCTCCAGTAATGATTCGCTGTTGAATTTATTACTGCCATTAAAGGCATTGAGATAGGTTGAATAAGGCATTAATGATTTACCGCTGTTTTGGATAACATCCAACAAGGTAGTTTGTGCATCGGTCCAGTCTTCAGTATAAACATAGGCTTTGCCCAATAAACCTTTTGCTGACCACTCGGTAGCTCTTGCCAGATCAGCAGAACCCCATACCTGGCCTTTAAGCAAAGTTGCAGCTTGTTTTTCGTCACTTTCTATTAAAGCCCAAACATCTTTTACCGGAGACCGGGGTATTTGAGTTCCTGCTAAGCTGTTAGGTATACTAGTATAAATTGGTACGCCCATTTCTGTGCCGTTTACACCACCAGCTTTCATATAATCCTGACCGTAAAGGCATTCCAGCTGCATATAATACCATCCGCGCAGGCAGTAAGCCTGACCTAATATCAAGTTAATAGTTGGCTGATCAGCTGGATCAGTTTTCATTAACGCGGCGGCGGCAAAAATGGTAACATTACAGTTTTTAATACCCGTGAAACAAGCCGCCCATGTTTCTGATGCATACTCGTTACCCACTGTAAGGTTATTGGCTGCCATTTCATTCCATCCCGGATCGCCATTATATTCAGAGTTTACGGTATGCATTGAATTTGACAATGCTTTAGGTAAAAAGTGAAATCCGTATAAACCCTGGTCACGAAGGTTGGCATAGCACGATACCAGTACTGTTTGCAGGTCGTTTACGGTTTGTGGATAATCTGCAATGGCATATGCGTTTTTTTGCCCGACGTTGGTTGGGTCTTTTTTACATCCCGCTAAAATAATAAGTGCGAGTGCTGCTATATATTTTTTCTTAATCATCTTTGTAATTTTAAATGGTTACTATTGAAAACTAATGTCAACGCCGGCTGAATAGATTCTTGCCTGCGGATAGTTTGTTACAGCATCAATACCTTGTGTAGTAGTGCTAACTGTACCGCCTGTGGCAATCTCGCTGCCTAACTCAGGATCAAGTCCTTTGTAATGGGTAAATGTTAACAGGTTATTAGCCATTACAAATATTCTTAAACTTTTAACATCCAGTTGCTGTAAAACATTACCCGAGAAGGTATAACCTAATTGTATGTTTTTAAGCTTTAAATAAGCACCGCTTTCAACAAAATAACTGTTTACCGAAGAGTAATTCTGGTTTGGATCTAAAGTGAAACCACCTGTAGTAGGAATGCCTAACCTTGGTTGAGAAGTAAGCCCGTTTGAACCAAAGAATGAATCGTTGAAGATTTGTTTAGTAGAGTTACCATCCTGGAAAACAGTTTGCTCATAGGCTTTTACGCCGTTGTATAACTGTACGCCAGCAACGCCATTGAATAACATGGCTAAATCAAATCCCTGATAATTAAAGTGCAGATTAAAACCGTAAACCATTTTAGGATTAGGGTTACCAATTACCTGCCTGTCATTTTGGTCAATGGTAGCATCGCCATTTGCATCAGTGCTACCATCGGTATTTGCATAAATTAAGTCGCCAACGTTAGCATGCTGACCGTTAATAACTTGCTTTTGGGCTGCAGCTTGATTGCTAAATATACCAAGCACTTTGTAGCCATAGAATGAACCAAATGGTAAGCCTACTTTTGTAATGGTTAGTGTTTGGCTAGGCTGCGCGCTAAAAGCTACGTTACCAGGATCAGGTGTGTACCAATTGTAACCACCGTAAACAGCATCTGTAGCGGCACCGCTTAACTTAGTAACCTTGTTTGTATTAAAGCTGGCGTTTGCACTTATATCAAAACCAAGTTTCCCGAATTTATTATGATAGCCTACCATAAAATCAAAGCCGTGGTTATCAACATCACCAATATTAGTTATAAAGGGAGCTGTAAAACCACTGCTTTGTGATAAGGTAAGGTCATATATCATATCTGACGTTTTTTTGTTGTACCACTCTGCAGTGAAATAAAGTTTGCCATGCAAGGCTTCTCCGTCGATACCTATATTGGTTTCAGTAATAGTTTCCCAATGTAAATTAGGGTTTGGTATACCCGCTAAGGTATTCGCGATTTGGAATGGTGCACCTGGTGCAAAACCTTGTGCACCACCAGCAATACCGGTAGAAATGTTGTTTTGTTGATATGGCACGGTAAACGAGTACGGAGGTATTGCGCTGTTACCTAACTGACCATAACTTGCCCTGAATTTGAAGCTGTTTAATTCAGGTAGCACTTTATTAAAGAAGGGTTCTTCACTTATTGTCCATCCTGCAGATGCAGCCGGGAATACGCCTTTTTGTTTATTAGGGCCAAATACAGTGTAATTAGCATCCTGCCTGATTGATCCTGATAAAAAATATCGCTCATTAAAATTATAATTTACACGTGCAAATTGTGATTTTATTAAGCTTTGCGGATCATAAGTGCCTGACAGGCTTAACGCCGAGGCGGAAGTTTGAATAAACGAGTAACCCGGTTCACCTACCTGGCTTTCGCCTGCATCAATATTATTGGTTTTATCGGTAATTTGTTCATAACCAACTAATGCACTTACATTATGCTTGCCAAAGCTTTGGTTGTATGACAACACGTAGTTGGATAGCAATTGGCTGCTTTGATTGTATGATTTAGTAAGTGAATTGACATTAGAAGATACTGGCCCAAAATTATAAGTGTTTTGGAAGAGGTCTTCAGTTTCCAGGTAGTAACTATAGCCTAAGGTTGTTTTAAAATCTAAATGGAAAGGTAATTTCAAATCAGCATAAACATTGCCCTGGAAATTGTTTTTGGTATCCTGCGCACTTGCTGAGTTCACTGCTCCTAAAGGGTTAGGGCCTGAATATTGCGCGCCATAACCTGATGGTTCAGTACCGTAAGAGCCATTTGAATTATATATAGGGATGATTGGCTGTGTACGGAATGGTGCATTTGCCAGGAAAGCCTGAGCACCTACCAGTGGCGATGTAATGCGTTGAGATGCATTGATTTGCTCGCCAATAGTTAGATACTTGCTTAATTTATAGTCTGTATTAACGCGTACACCTCCAATATTTGAGTAATTCTTGATGAAAATACCTGTTTGCTGATTGTAAAAACCGGATATCAGGTAATTAATATTGTTTGAGGCGCCTGAAATTGACAGGTTATAATTTTGCTCGGTACCTGTACGGTAAAGTGCATTAACCCAATTGGTGTTTGCAAGTGTATCTAAACCTCCTTTGCCTGCAAATACAGTAGGGTTTAAAATATCCTCTACTTTTAAATAATCATCTTTGTCAAGCAATTGTACCAGTTTAGGTTTGGTTACGCCATATCTTGCACTAAAAGTAATTAATGGTGGCGCACCCGCATTTGCTCCCTTTTTAGTGGTGATGAGAATTACACCGCCAGCTGCCGCCGAACCATAAATAGCTGCTGAGGCCGCATCTTTAGCAATATCTATTGATGCTATATCCTGCGGATTAATGCTGTTTAAATCTGATTGCCTTACCCCATCAACAATGTATAATGGGTTGGGTTGATAGAATGAAGCAACACCGCGTATAATAATTTGCGGAACTGCATCCGGCGCAGCCGAAGCGGTAATTACGTTTACACCGGCAACACGGCCTTCTAAAGCCTCTATAGGGTTAGTAATGGGTTGGTCTTTAAATACATCGCCTTTGACGGAAGCTATTGATCCGGTAAGATCCTTTCTTTTCTGTGTGCCGTAGCCAACTACAACAACCTCGTTTAGCTGTTGGTTGTCTTCCTGCATACTAACATTGATGGTTTGGCGATTGTTTACCGGTATCTCTTGCCTGGCATAGCCCACACTTGTAAATACAAGTACATCTGAATTTTTAGCGTTTATGGTATAATTACCATTCGCATCTGTGTTTGTTCCGTTTGTTGTGCCCTTTATCAGGATGGTTACGCCCGGAAAGGGATTTCCTTTTTCATCTGTAACTTTACCTGAGACTGATACCTGCGCGAATGAGGACAGGGATATCAATAAAAGCAAAGGACAAAAAAGTAATAAGAGTAATTGTTTTTTATACATAATGATTTCATTTTAGGTTATTAATTGATAAGCTTTTTGATTGGTTACTTGTGTGTGGATCGGATAGTTTTATCCGGAAAGCAGGTGGGTATTAAGCTGTTTTTTTTGCATATGCGTTTTTGCACATACAAAAAAGCGATTCAATACCCGGTTAAGGTTTTGATACATTTTCATAATTCAATAAAAGTTTTTAAAAGAGGTTATAATCAGTAATTACAGCCTATGGTTTAGCTCGCCGTAATTCTCATATCAAAGAGAGGAGATTTAATTATCTGCAACAAGTTTCAAAATTAAAATATAAAAAAGTTGAAATATTTTTTGTATTTAATTATCTGAAAATCAATATATTAAATAGTTAATTGCAAAAGAAAAATATAAACCCTATATAAACAATATAAAGTTTAGGCTGGTATTTATATGGCTTTTATGGCCATAATAGCATGCTCAAATTCATCATTATGGATGATGGATTTACTTTTAATGCGGGCTTTATAGTTATAGATGGTATTTACAGAATATTCGAGGATATGGGCTATCTTTTCTGTGTCGCTAATTCCAAGCCTTATGAGGGCAAATATGCGCAGGTCAGTATTTAATAATTGGTTGGGTAATAGTTTAATCCGGTTCTCCTCACAAAACAATTCGTTATAGCCATGTACAAAATTGGGGAAGATCTTAAGGAAGGCTTTATCGAAATTAATAAACAATTCTTCGCGCTCTTTTGTAAGGTTGATGTTGTTAACCAGTATGCGTATATCCTCATATCGTTTTGTGGTGAGCTTGTTATCAACTGAGCGCTTAAATTTTTCGAGCTTGTTTATATATTCCGATATCAGGTTGAAATAATAACCTATGTATTCTTCCTTTATGGTATTGGCTTCGTTTAATTCGATAATACTTTTTTCCAGGTGATGGTTAGTGTCCAGTATTATTTTATCGGCAACCTTTAATTTTTGTAGCTGCTTATAAATAATCACCGAGAACACAATTACTATACTTACCAAAATAGTTAACAATGATGCGTAAAAGAAAAGCGCACGTTTCTGCTCTTCTTCATTATTTATCCTGTCGCTGGCAATAACGGGTAGTATGGCACTTACCTGTAGCTTCCTCTGCCTTGCGCCATAAAATATAGCATCATCCATGGCGTGTTTAATATATACATAGGCATTTTTTACATCCCCATTCTTGTATAATAGCTGGGCAAGGTTTGTCATAGCCGCGGCTTCTTTGGTTGATGAGCGTACATCAGCCATGGCAGCTCTAATTAGCAGTGAAATAGCACTGTCGGGCTCATTTTTGCGAATATAAATATCGCTTAATGTGGATGCAGTAACCGCGAATTGGTGGTCGGTAAGTTTGTATTTGTCAATCAGTTGCTTAAGCGCTGTAATGGCTTTATCGGTATTGCCTGTTTTAAGATACTTTAAGCCGGAATAATAAATGTATTCAAAAGAGTTACTGTTGCATAGTACAGTACCTGAGTCGGTATACAGGCTGGCGCGCTTAACATAAAGAGGAGTATAATAATTATCCTTGTCAAAGTCGGATAAGTCGTAATATGTGCGGGCGGTTAAAAAGTAGTATTCCTTTTTCGCGTCATTATCTAAAATCTTTACATTAACTGTTTTAAGCGAATCAAAGGTTTCCTTAAACATCCCCGATGAAAGCAATATAAAGCCAAGCTTAATTTTACTAACGGCAATTTTTGATGGGTCGTTTAATAAATGGGCTGTTTGCTGTAGCTTTTGAACATAGTCATAAGCTTTATCATAGTTAAATGATTTATACTCATTGTACAGGCTTAAATACAAGTTATACCTAAAATTCAGATCATTAATATGGTTGCTATTCAGGTAGGTCTCCAGCTTTTCAATTTTTATTGTTTTTTGCTGGTCGAATGTTTTTTTGTTGTCTAAAACATCGTTCAGCTTATTCAATAAGGTATCATAGTTCTGGTTTGAAAATGCCGGATGAAAAAATAATAAAAAAGGAATCAGGAGTACAATTCTTTTCATGAATGATTTAATAATCAAGCAGTTTTCAAAAAATGATGTATAAATTGGTAGATAATCAGTTGGCTATAAATTGGACTGGTTTATCTTTCTTAAAATTAGAAAAATTAATCAATTTACTCTTGTAAATATTAAAAAAACAGAGATCGTTAATTAACAAGTCTGCCTATTGTATGTAATAGGTTATCTTTGCGGCAAATGCATATCACACCCGGATGTTAGAGATTTTATATCGCGATGAGCACTTAATTGCTATAAATAAGCCACATGATCTGTTAGTCCATCGTTCATCCATAGCTGCGGATGTTGAAGAGTTTGCCTTGCAAATATTGCGCGACCAGGTAGGGCAGTGGGTAAATCCTGTTCATCGGCTGGATAGAAAAACAGCCGGAGTATTGCTGTTTGCTTTTAATAAAGATGCGGAAATAGCCATGCATCAGCAATTTGCCGATAACCTGGTGAAAAAGAAATATCATGCCATTGTTCGCGGGCATACCCCTGATAGCGAGGATATTGATTATCCCTTAAGAAAGGAAAACGGAACGCTACAAGAAGCTTTTACAAGTTATATCACCCTACAGCGTGCCGAAATTGATGTACCACTAGGCTCGCATCCAACATCCAGGTATTCATTGATAGAGGTTACACCGTCAACCGGGCGCATGCATCAAATCAGAAAGCATATGGCGCATATATCGCATCCTATCATAGCCGACCGTACCCATGGCTGTAATAAACAAAATAGGTTTTTTAAAGCAAACTGGGAGATGACTACCATGTTATTGCATGCATCAAGTTTGTCTTTTACTCACCCCATCAGCAAAAATATTATCAATATTGAGGCGCCTTTACAGCCTGAATTTAAAAGGGTTATGGCTTTGATGAATTGGTAATCAGGCAATCTGTTTGCCAACTTTAAACAAAAGAACACTAAATCGGTTATTACACTATGAATACTTCTTTACAACACGCTTTCAACTTAACAGATGGCAAACATGATATTACTATAACAGCTATTGATAGTGATATAGCTGTAGGTAGCCTATCAGAAAATGGAAATTACAGATTAACCGAGGGTGAACTAAACCTGGGGGATATACAGTTTGATGAAGAAATGGATTATTGGATATACAATGGCCAAAGTGAATTTACCCGTGATGAGCTTATAACAATAGCCGATTTTATCAAACATCAGCATAATAGGGCCGCGTAGTTAATAATAATTGGTATTTACTGTCGTGATAATTCGTACTATATTTGTTCTGTAATCCTAACATAATCACATGGACGAAATAGAAGATTTTTCAGAAAAGATTCATGAGCAAAGCGATGAGCATGCCCATGAGATATTACATCATAGCGAGAGCAAAGATAAATGGGTAATGTTTGTGGCGTTGTCTACAGCAGTTATTGCTGTGCTGGCTGCTATAACAGGTCTACTGGCTGGTAACCATGCAGATGATGCCATGTTAACCCAAATACATGCGTCGGATCAATGGGCTTTTTATCAGTCGAAAGGGATCAAAGCAGAATTGCTTGCCTCTACCGATCATGTACTGGTTGTAATGGGCAAACAATCGGATACAGTTGATGCTAAAAAGATAGCAACCTATAAGCATCAGCAACAGGACATTATGAAAAAGGCTACTGAGTATCAGAAAGAGTCTGATACGCATGTTGAGCGGCACGATGTACTTGCGCGGGGAGTAACCCTGTTTCAGGCTTCTATCGCAATTGGCGCAATATCCATTATCACCCGCCGGAGGCCATTGTGGTTTGTAAGCCTTGGCTTTGCGGCTGTGGGTTTGTTTTTCCTGATACAGGAACTTTTTTTCTGACAATACGTACTATTTAACCCCTTAATGCATTAAGTTAATTTTGCGGGGATTGGAATGGTTATCTTTGCACTTTCTAAGCAAAGCAAATGATAAAAAAAGTACTGGAGAATTTAAAGATAACCGCGTTAAACGAAATGCAAAATGCGGCGCTTAATGCCGATAAAAAAAGCGACATCATTTTGCTTGCGCCTACCGGTTCCGGTAAAACCCTTGCATTTTTATTGCCTTTGCTAAGTGTATTAGATGCTAATGTGCCGCAGGTACAGGCATTGATATTAGTCCCCTCACGTGAGCTTGCTTTGCAGATTGAACAGGTATTTAAAGCCATGGGAAATGGCTTTAAAGTGAACTGCTGTTATGGTGGCCACTCTACAAAAATAGAAAGTAACAACCTATCGCAACCACCGGCCTTGTTAATTGGTACCCCTGGCCGTATAGCGCATCATCTGCGCCGCGAAACCTTTAGAACAGATAAAATAGAAACATTAATACTGGATGAGTTTGACAAAGCGCTTGAATTTGGATTTCAGGAGGATATGTCGTACATCATCAGGCAACTCCCCTCTATAAAAAAACGCGTATTAACGTCAGCTACTCAAATGCAGGATATACCTTCATTCACGGGTGTGAAGAACCCGGTAGAATTGAACTTTCTGCGTAATAAATCAAACGTACCAGATTTGAAATTGAAAGCTGTTATAGCTGATGGCGAAGATAAGTTAGATGTGCTTTTTTCATTGGTATGCAAAATAGGAAACGAGGCTACGCTGATATTCTGCAATCACAGGGATGCTGTTGAGCGTATTAGCGAGCTATTATGGCACCAGGGATTGGTACATGATATATTTCATGGTGGGATGGAGCAGGAGGATAGGGAACGCGCATTGCTAAAATTCAGGAATGGTAGTCACCGTTTATTGATCACTACTGATTTGGCCTCACGTGGTTTGGATATTCCAGAAATAGAACATGTGATCCATTACCAATTACCACATAACGAAGAAGCTTTCCTGCACCGTAATGGCAGAACAGCACGTATGCATGCCAAAGGAACATCTTATTTGATACTTACTCCTGATGAACTGCCATCGTACTTAAAGGTAGTTCCTGAAATTGAGGAGTTACCGGCACACAATACCTTACCGAGGCCAACTCCGTGGGAAACTCTGTACATCGCCGCAGGCAAAAAAGATAAAGTTAATAAAGTGGATATTGTAGGTTTATTGCTTAAGAAAGGTGAGCTGGATAAAGAAGATCTGGGTTTAATTGAGGTTTTAGACCATACCTCATATGCCGCCGTAAAAAGCAATAAGATTGCAAAGGTTGTAAGTTTGATAAAAACTGAAAAAATCAAGAATAAAAAGGTTAAAATTGAAATCTCAAGATAAGAACAGATATGAGCAACAATGATATTATGAAAAAGCTTAGGGTTGCCCTAAAGTTTACCGATGATGACATTATTGAAGTGCTACAATTAGCAGATTTTAGAATAACTAAAACAGAGCTGGGAGCAATCTTCCGCAAGGAGGACCATCCAAATTTTAAGCCCTGCGGCGACCAGATACTACGTAATTTTTTAAATGGACTCATTATATACAAACGCGGGCCCAAAGCTAGTTAATGGCCCGATCCGCCGCTTGTTTGTATTAGTTTAAGTTTGCCGCTACGTAATTCGCTTTGTTGCTGCGGCGAGAATGATTCCCGGCCACCAAAGTCCTGCACCCAATAGCTGTGATTTTCGGCAACACCAACTTCCTTAAATTTGTGGTTCAATAAGTTTTTGCAATGGCCGGGGCTTTTAATCCAGCCGTCCATTACTTCATTAATGTTGGTTTGGCCGAAGGCTATGTTTTCACCTATCGCGAAACTCTTAAATCCATTAAAAATATATCCCGCGAAAACTATACGGTCTTCCATACTCCGACCATCTTTGCTGGTATGGCTGAAATAGTTATTGTTCGACATGTCCCAGGCATGGCCTGTAGCTGCTTTTTCCAAGTTATCATTCCAAACTATGGGTGGGGCAGGAGGCATGTAAGTAGTTCCACAAGTGCAACCCGTTGACCTAACATGGTTAATTTGTTTTAAAAACTCATGTTTAAATTCAGATGTGCCTGTTGCCTGGCTGTAGGCCTTAATGCCTGTTAAACATATTATAGTAAACAAACAGCTTACAATTAATCTTTTCATATCTGTTTTGTTAGACTATAGAAACCTGCAGTAGTTTAATTGTGGTGCCTGTGTTTACGACGGCGACGGCGTTTGTAGAAAAATATGGTAACGGTTATTAATACAATAACAACTATTAAAACTATAACAAGGCTATTCTCCTGGAAGAGTTGGTTTTGTAAAGCCGCTTGTTGCTGGTTAGATATACTTTTTTTTTGCGTTGAATGGAATCTGTAGCTACGGCTACTTTAACATCCTGACTATGTAGGATGCTATCGTTTATGGCATCATGTCTTTTTAAAGCTATATCAGCTTTAGTGTACAGTTTCATGTTGTTATAAAGCGTAACATAACCCATTTGTACATCGGCTTCTGTTTTAGGAAAGTGATTGGTAGATGATAGTGTTAAAGCTTCGTTTAAATCGCGCATGGCTAGTCTATAGTCTTTGATGTCGGTTTTGATCAATGCTAGCTCAAGCAAGGATGAGATAATATTAGGTACATCATTTTTAGCACGAGATAGGGTGTTTGATTGCAATATGAACCATTTGGCCTGGCTGAACTTCTTTTCTGACCGGTATACTTTAGCCAGATTGTCAAAGCTTAAACGTAATCCGGTGGTATCGTTATATCTTGAATAATAATGAATAGCCTGCAGCGTATAACCAATTGCATTTTCCTGGTATATATATCTTTTCCTTTTACTCGATATGGTATCATAGTTAAGGTAAGTGCCTGCAATTTGGGTATATAAAGGTGCTTTTAATGAGTCGCTGGTTACGGCAACTTGTTGCTTCAGGCTATCAGGATTAACCGTAGTTGCTGATAGTTTTGCGATGCCCAAAAGCATGAAAGCTGAAATTGTAAATAGTATCTTCATAAAAACTAGCCTTGAATACAATCACTATATTCAAATAGCGTGCCTGTTTAATGCATTATTAAACCAGTGGCATATAATGAGGCAATGATAAGTTAAATTGCTGTCAGACAGACGAAGATGTGGAAAACTATTTCAGTGTGAATAAACAGATCGATAGGTATTAACATGTGATAGTATACTAATTAGTACACTAAATGCTACGCTCATTAATTATTGAATAATGGCCTCGTATTTATCTATAAAGCGCCTTATAAAGCCAACACGTTTTACAAGGAGGTTAAAAAGGTTGATGCCAATAGTTGCTGTTAGTATGCCTGCAATAACATCCAATACATAATGATGACTTGCATATATTGCTGTAAACCATATGCCAAGCATCACAATGATAAAACAAGCGTTGGCCCATTTTAAACGGTTTTTAAAGCCATAATAAACCACTATAACAGGGTATGCCGAATGTAGCGATGGCATAGCCGCGAATACATTAGATCCCTTTGAGTAGATGGATTTAAATAGATTGATATGGAAATAGGCATCGAACTTAGATAAGCCGCCGGTACTGCCAAGTGTTAGTGGGTGGAAAGTAAAACCATAGGTTTGTATATACCAGGGTGGTGCCGCAGGGTATAAATAGTATATTACAAAGCCCAGCAGGTTAACCAGCAAAAATGTGAATGCGAAATACAAGAATTGCCTTCTGTTTTTGAAAAATAAATATGCTGCAAAGGATAGGGGAACGGGTATCCAACATAAATAAAACAGGCCGGTTACTACATTTAGAAATGTGGTTCCTTTAATTTTAAGGTACTCGTTAGGGGTAACTAGTTTACCATTTAGGTTGATACCGAAAATGTGTTTTTCCAGGTGATAAAGATCTGCAATGTGTACCGTGTTGTAATTATAATTAGGGATAGCCTTCATATAATCAAAAATCACCCAGTAAAAAATAAATATGCAGAAACCCAATATAAACTTGCGGGTAGGGGCCGACAAGTAGAACATGATATTGAATAAGAATACCAATGTTAGCTGATCAGATTTGTATCCGATCAAAAATGAAGATAGTAAAAGGTACGCAACTGATAGAAGCGAGACAATTACTACCGACTTGAAATTAATTTTTATGCTATTATTAATAGCCCCCATTACGCTATTTTTTTATAAAATCTGACCGGAATATTTTATCCCATAGGGGCGAGCTTACACCATAACCTTTACCGGGGTCCTGATAATGATGCAGCATATGGTGTTGTTTTATTTTTTTCCAGATTTTACCTTTAAAGTTAAAGTGATGTATTGCATAATGCGATATATCATAAAAAAGGTAACCTAAGATAAATCCAGGGAAAAAAGCAAAAATGCAATTAAGGGGTAATATCGCTTTAAATAAAAAGTAGAATCCTGTTGCCAGGGGAATGCTTACAGATGGTGGTAATACCAGCCTTTTAGCGTCGCTTGGGTAATCATGGTGTACGCCATGGAAAATAAAATGCAGGCGCATGGCCCACGGCTTATCAGGCGGCATATAATGGAATACAAAGCGGTGCATAATGTATTCAACCAAGGTCCAGATAAATAAGCCAAGTAAAAAGAATTCTGCAAAAGTGATGATGCCTAATGAAAGCTCAAAACATTTATAAATGCAAAAGCCAATAACAGGTATAAATATAAATAAGGGTACTGTAAAATGAACCTTGGATAAGTTTTCCAATAGGTCACTTTTAAACATCCTTACTGATTCCTCTGAGTTGGAGATATAGTTTTTTTTCATGGTACATCAGGGTTTAAAATGTTTTAAATTTCTCTGCCTGTTTTATGAAATTTATTAAATAAGTAATATAGACTGAAATTAGCCAGCTACAATTTTACTAAAGATTTTTTGAAGTATAAATGCTTCGTGTAATTATTGCTAAGATATGATATTTTGCAACGGTTGAGGTTATCAACATGAAAATGACCAAATCCAGGCAAGAAAATTAATCTTGTTTATTGTTTTTTTCCATTTCTTCAATGGATTTTTTTGATCCCATCAACCTGTTGTAGGCTGTAATGTTGGTCAATATCGCCATCATAGTTATTGGGATGGTAAATATCGACATGGTTTCGAAAACGTGAAATCTAATACCGGGTATGTATAACTTGTAGTCGCCGCCCATATATAATGATGCCACACCACATATAATAGCGAATACGCCTAATGTAACCACACGTTCAGGGCGTTGCATTAAGCCACCACTGCATTCAATCCCTAAGCCTTCGGCACGTGCGCGCACATAGCTAACCATCATTGAACCCATCAAGGCTATAAAAGCGAATATAGAGCTCAGGAAGTAGTGATGTGCAACCAGGTAATAACAAATACCCAGGAACATTATTTGTTCGCTGTAGCGATCAAGTACAGAGTCATACAAAGCGCCAAAGGTCGACTTCATATTACCGAGCCTTGCAACCTGCCCATCAAGCATATCAAATAAGCCGGCAAATAATATTAAAGCGCCTGCCCACCCAATGTAGGTAAGGTCGCCGCGGTTGCCTTTTTCTCCACCTATAATAAAAATGACCGCTACGCCAATGTTCAATACAAAACCAATAGTTGTTACCGCATTGGGAGTAAGGCCAAGTTTTATTAATACCTTAACAAAAGGATCAATAACTTTGTAAATGCCCAGTTGAAGATTTTTCCGTGCGGAGGTTTGCTGTTCCATCATTAATTATGCAATGTTAGCTTGTTTTAATTAAAAATCAAATTGAACTAATACACGTACGCCGTATTTAGCAACATCAGGGTTATCCAAATAAGTGAATCGCCTAACAAAGTCTACACGTACAAACTTAAAAATATTTTCAATACCAACACTGGCCTCTATATATGGTGTACTTCCTAATGCATAGGTAATTGGCCTTCCATCAGGATAAAGCGGGTATTGATATAAATTAGAGTGTAAAGCAGGATTATTCTCATCGCTCAAACCACCCCATATTCCCTTAAACGAAGCAACTTCGCGCCATTTTAATTTTTTTAATAAAGGGATCTTGTTAAAAAAGAAGCCCTGGAAATGCTGATCAATATTTATACTCTCATAATGATCACCAACAAACTCCAAAAAGTTCATTAAGTTATATGAGTATAGGTCATATGCATACGTTTGATTCGCCCGGAAAATATTTAATAATGGGTAAGGTACTTGCCCGAAGATGTGTCCTAATTCAACCCTTACATCAGCAAAGCCAAATTGTGAATTATAAAAGCGTTTGTCAATTTGTGCATGCAGTTTTTGATAGGAGTAACTACTATTAAACACATCTTTAAATCCTTGTGTATAATCAATTTCATATACCGGGAAAGCGTTAGGGATAGGGGTACGATATATTTTGCCCTGATAAAATTGCTCACCCGGTGCATAGCGGAATTGTAAATTAGCCTCAGAAGTAGTTAAATCCTGGATGTTAGTAGTATTACCATCCTGATTTGTTAAAAATGTTAATGAACCGGCAGGTGTTTGTGTACGGTTAGTAAACGTTAAGTTATATGAGAAGTGACTGTCAAATTCGTGTACATAGTTCAACCTGTAAAACTCGTTGTACAAATACTTATCGTTATTACCACGTTTGAATGATAACAAGAAGTTGTCTTCCTGCACGAATTGCAGATCTTCGCCCGGTATGGTTACATCCTTTTGATAACTTGCCCGGATATAATCTTGCGGGAATTTATAAATAGACTTATCGTTCAACGAGTAGGTCGCGCTTAAAAAATATTTCCATTTTTCATCCTTAAAACCATAAGCAGCATAAGTTTCGAAATAGTATCTGGTGCTTAGCTCGGGTGTAGTACGGCCACCTAATCGTAACCTTAAACCCTCAACCGGGTTAAAGCTATAAAAAGTATTTGCAGGTCCAACCTCAAACCATCCAAAGCCTTTATAGCCTGCTAATAACAAGGTGGCTATATCGGTAAGGCGTTTAAACGACGGCATGTTTCTTAAACTATCGGTATTTTTATAAACTTTTGATTCGGCGGTAGTTAAAGTATCCAAACGATTTTGGCTCCAGAACTGATCGCTACGGCTTGAAGAGTTATCAAGCTCTGTAACCTCATTACCCGCATAGGTACTGTCGGGTTGGGGGGTATTTATTTTATAATCACTAAATGTTATTGTTCGGGTTCCATACAAACCACCATCCTTATTTTTATTGAAACCAAAATCAGCAATCATACTGTTTTTGCTTAAGTGATAACGGCCGTCAGGATTTTTTTCAAATGTAAGATCAACATTCAAATCCTTTACAAAATTTAGATTGATGTTTTTATTAGCATATAGCTTGGCTTTTTGTACCGCGTAATTGCCATCAAGGGTAATATATATTTTACCCATAAATAATAAGTCCGTAGTGTTACGAGGTGTAAAACTTAACTCAACCACTTTTTTGCCATCAATAACTAAGGTGTCGGTAATAAAATATTTATAAAAAGTTGGTCCGCTGGCAGCAATAGGGCTCAGAAAGTTATTGGTCATTAAAAATATGCTGTTTTGATAGATATCAATATCGGCATACATGTGTTTAAAATATTGGCTAATACCATTCGCATCCAGGGCGGCGCCAAAGTCTACTTTCTTTTGAGCAAGTATATTTGTTTTTGTTTTAGATGGGTTTTTACGGTAATAAACCTGCGATAATTTTTCGTCGAGATAAACCGGTAGCAAAGATTTTCCCGGCACAGTTGTGCTGTCGCGATTATCAATAATGAATTTATATTTTTGGAAAAACTTTCTATCAGAAAATGTAGTGGAAACGTTGGCAAATGAGAATGCCATTTTATCATATTCTTTGTACTGCACGTAATCGTATGCAGTAGGACGGTTCTGTGGCTTATGATCAATAACCTCGCGGATCAATTCAACGGCAGGGTTTCCTTTATTACGATATTTTGGTTTTTTACCAGCTTTTATGGTTACCGTATTAAGCTGTTGTGCCTGTGGAAACAGCCTGACGTTTACAACCTGTGTTTGGCCCGCAACAATAGGTAAAGTGGCATCTTTATAGCCAACAAATGTTATTTTTATATGATCAAATGTTTGTGTAGTACTTATGCTGAATTTTCCATGGCTATCAGTATTAGCACCTATGGAACTACCTGCAAATAAAACAGTTACATATGATAGCGGTTTTTTAGTACTTGCATCGTTTACCGTACCACTCACAACAGTAGTTTGCGCCAACAAAGCGTTGGTAAGTAGTAGAGCAAATGCTAATAATGAGAACTTCTTTAGTAAATATTTATAATCCATGTATTTTATGCAAGTGAACAAACCAGTTTTTGTTTTACAAATGGTGTTATTAAATGATATAGTTAACAATCCATTACAATAAGCGTTTTTAATTTAATGCACTACTAAAGAGCATGTTTGAATTACGTTGTTACTTAACTCAAAGTTTTATATTATAGTATCAAATTAAATACTGATTGCTGTCGCTGCAAAGTTAATTAATCGTTTGATTAATTTTATATGTGAAAAGCAATAAGTTGTCAGTTAATGTAGTTTAAAGGTAAAAAAACGATGGTTACTATTTTTGAGTTTCGTTTTTTATTGTTATATGCTTGTAGATTAAGCAAATACGAATTTTTTTTGTAGCATGTAGTTATATCCTACACCAACAATAACAGCTACTATTATTTTTGATATAAAATAACTAATGCCGCAATAGTGTGTTACAATAAACACACCAACTGTGGTTAACATCATGTTGCCACCCCATATTATTAAATATTTAATAAGCTGGGCATGTACTTTTTTATCGCGGCCATCAAAAACCCATCGCCTGCCAAGTGCAAAATTTGTAACTCCGCCAACAAATGTGCCTGCAAAGCTGGCCGCTACGTACCAAACTCCAAAAACCTCTTTGCAAACTATGGTAGTAAGAAAGTCGAAAAATGTAGAAATAATTGAAGAGGCTTGCGCCTTGATAAAAGTGGTTGACATTAAAATAATTTAAATGCTACAACGGCTTGTAGCAATATGTTAGTATAAACACCTGCCAGCACGTCATCGGCCATTACGCCCCATCCTCCTTTGAAATGTTCCATTTCCTTTATGAAAAGGGGCTTTTTGATATCGAAGAACCGGAAAAGTATTAATGCACATAACACATATGTTACATTCACCGGTAAAAAAAGTAAACTGAAGCACATACCTGCAACCTCGTCAATTACCACTCGTTGGTGGTCTTTGCCCCAAAGAGGCTCAACTTTATTCCCTGCCCAAACACCTAAAATGGTGATAAGCAAAGTAATTATTACAGATAATATAGCGGGGGGATAACCACCAACCCAAGCGAAATACCAGCAAATACAACACGCAACAGCAGCTACTGTTCCGGCGCCTTTGCCAATATAGCCTATGCCCAGGCTGGTGGCACTCAGTTTAAAAAACAACATTTACTATTATAAAGTATCAACCAATTCCTGGTAATAATCTAAACCCAGGTGAGTGATCAAATCTTCGCCCATCATGTGGCGTAAAGTGTTTTGTAGTTTCATTAATTGCTTGAAAATATCATTTTCAGCAGGTAAGCCAGGTGCTGTTTGTGGCGATTTTAAGTAGAATGATAACCATTCCTGAATACCGCTCATCTCAGCTCTCTTAGCCAAATCAATAAATAAAGCAAGATCTAATGCAATTGGTGCTGCTAAAATTGAATCGCGGCAAAGGAAATTGATCTTGATCTGCATTTTGTAGCCTAACCAGCCAAAAATATCGATATTGTCCCAGCTTTCTTTGTTATCGCCATGTGGCGGATAGTAGTTGATACGTATTTTGTGATACAGATCGCCGTATAATTCAGGATTTCTTTCAGGTTGAAGAATGTCTTCTAATACACCTAATTTTGAAACTTCTTTTGTTTTGAAGTTATCTGGATCATCCAAAACTAAACCATCACGGTTACCTAAGATGTTGGTAGAGAACCAGCCCGAAACACCTAATGAGCGTGCAGCCAAACCTGGTGCAAGTATAGTTTTCATTAAAGTTTGGCCTGTTTTAAAGTCTTTACCTGCAATTGGGGTATTTGTTTGTTTAGCAAGTTCAACTAAAGCAGGGGTGTCAACAGTTAAGTTAGGAGCACCGTTTACGTAAGGTATGCCCATTTTTAACGCAGCATAAGCATATATCATACTTGGCGATATTAACTTATCATCATCTAGCAATGCTTGCTCAAAAGCTGCAACAGATTCATGTATAGCTGAAGTTTCGTAATAGATCTCAGTTGATCCGCACCAGATTAAAACAATACGATCACAATCATTTTTTGCTTTAAAGTCTTTAATGTCCTGCATTACCTGTTGAGCAAGCTCATGGCGGGTACCAGTTTTAACGTGGGTAGCAGTAAGGTTTTTAGCATAGTTTTGATCAAAAGCAGCCTTCATCGGCACAATTACTTCTAATCCATCTTTTACTTTATTTAGCAGGCTTTCTTCTAGTACCTTAGCATGCATAGCAGCTTCGTATACGTTATCTGAGTATACATCCCATCCACCAAAAACAATATCGTTAAGGTCGGCAATCGGCACAAACTCTTTAATTTTGGGGTTACGGTTTTCCGTTCTCTTACCTAAACGAATGTTTCCCATTTGAGTTAGGGAACCTACTGGTTGTGATATTCCTTTTTTTACAGCTTCAACACCGGCAATCAGTGTAGTAGCTACCGCGCCTAATCCTGGTATTAATATTCCCAGATTCCCTTTGGCAGGTTGAATGTTACTTTTCATTTACTTTGTTTTATGTTAACTTATTTGTAGCTAAAGCCATTTATTTGTTTTGTACCAGTTAAGTGTTTCAGTTAAGCCGGCATCTAGGTTAAACAGGGGATAATAACCGAGGTCGTATTTAGCTTTGTCTATTTCACAAGACCAATTGACGGCCATTAATTCCAGCAATTTTTCAGAATTGAGTACAGCTGCTTTGCTGCTCAAAGAACCGACTTTTTCTGATATCAGAGCGATTAATTTCACAAAATTTACAGGGAGATGAAACTTTACAGTTTTCAAATTTAGCACATTTTTGGCAATTGCAGCTAATTCATAGCGGTTATAAAAGTTGCCATCGCTCAAATTATAAGTATTCTGATTGTTGATATAGAGCGCTTTAATGGCTACCGCCGCCAGATCCTTAACATAAATAAAGCTTAACTTTTGTTCCGTATTGCCTATATAAGGCTCAATTCCCAATTTTAACTGTTTGAAAAAAATAAAGATGTCTTTATCTCTTGGGCCATATATGGCGGTAGGCCTTAGTATAGTATAATTTAATGAGGTAATGCTTTTTAGCTTTTCTTCGGCTAAAAGCTTGCTTTTGCCATAAGCTGTTATGGGATTTGGCGGGGTCTCTTCCGTAATTATTCCTGATAGGGTATTAAGAGGGCCTACTGCTGCAAGACTGCTTATTAATACGAAAGATTTTAAATTTATATCCGTTGACTTTGCCGCCGCTGCAAGGTTAAAAGTATATTCCGCATTAACGGTGTTGTATTCGTCGGCGGTTCTGGCGGTGGTAACCCCGGCTGCATGTATAATATAATCGTATTGTTTTTCTTTCAACTCCTTTTTTAGGGCGATGATGTTACCCAAATCGGGGTAGGTATAAGTGATGTTGAAGTGTTTAAGATGATCTATCTTGCTGGTTTTACGTACCGCTACATATACATCCAGGTTGCTATGCAGTGCTTCTTCAATCAAATGATAACCAACAAAACCACTTGCACCGGTTATTAAAACCCGCCTTTTCATATATCTTTTTCGTAAAGCCTGTATTTTTTATACGGATCGCCTTTTATGGCGATGATGGCATTGTTTATAAGCACATTGTTTTCAAGCGTCCATCCCGCTTCAGCGCATTTAAAGCCACGTTCTTTATATCTTTTAATAATGGTGCCATACAAGCAAGCCTCAATACCCATCTTGCGGTATCCATCAATTACACCAAGGGCGTAAATGCGTATGCGTGATATTTTCTTTTTGTTAAGCAATAGTTTGAAGATACCTGTTGGCAGCAAGCGGCCACGTTTAATGGTTTTAAATATTTGGTTATAATCAGGCAATGCTAATCCAAAGCCAACTATTTTACCTTCTTGTTCGGCAATTAAGCAAAAATCAGGATCAAGTATTAGCTTAAGATCTTTAGCCAGGTAATCAAACTCCACATCGTTCATTGGAACGAAGCCGGTGTTTTGATCCCAGGCTTTATTATAAACCTCACGCAATTTAACGGTTTCGTTCTTGAAATCTTTAAGGTTAACATTGCGGATAACAATATTGTTACGCTTTAAACGCTCCTGTAGGGTATTTAATAGCCTTACTGATTTATCATCATAATTTTGGCCTTCCCAGTTCCATGATATCAGGTCGATCTGTTTTTGATAGCCTTGTTTTTCAACCAGGTTGATGTAATAAGGCGCGTTATAGGTATCCATTAAAACCGGTGAGCTGTCAAATCCTTCAACCAGCAAACCGCAAGGCTCATTAGTTGAAAAGTTTACAGGGCCGATAATTTTTTGGGTTACACCTTTTTCTTTAAGCCAGTTTTTAACGGTAGTAAAAAGCTCAGCTGCTACGGCATCGTCATCAACACAATCAAAAAAACCAAAAAAACCATCATTACGCTTATTAAACTCATTATGGGCATTGTTTAAAATAGCGGCAATGCGGCCTGCTATTTTGCCATCTTTATAAGCTATAAAACTTTGTAACGAGTTGTGTTTGTGGAAAGGGTGCTTGGTTAACAGATCCCTTTGAGCAATGAATAATTCCGGAACGTAGTAAGGATCGTTTTTATATAGATCGTGGGGAAAATCTATAAAATCTGTCAGCTCTTTTTTTGAGCTGACAGGAATTATTTCAATCATATTTTTTCTTTAACAGCAGTTACGCCTACTTCTTTGAACGCTTTAATTATCTTTTCAATGGCTTCATCAATTTGCTCAAATGTGTGAGTTGCCATTAATGAAAAACGCAATAAAGATGAATCAGAAGGTACAGCAGGAGAAACAACCGGATTTACAAATATGCCTGCTTCCTGCAGATATTTTGTAACCAAAAATGTTTTATCGTTATCACGAACATAAATAGGCAATATAGGGCTTTCGGTAGGGCCAAGGTCAAAACCTTCTTCCAATAAAAGTTTCATCGCGTAATTTGTGTTATCCCAAAGTTTTTGAATACGCTCAGGCTCTGATTCGATAATATCCAGTGCTGCAATAACGCTAGCTACAGAAGCCGGAGTCATACTGGCGCTAAACATTAGTGAGCGTGCACGATGTTTCAAATAATCAATAGTTGTAGCATCAGCAGCAATAAAACCACCTAATGAAGCTAATGATTTACTGAATGTACCCATTATCAGGTCAACATCATCAGTAAGGCCAAAATGCGAGGCTGTACCTGCACCTTTATGCCCAATAACACCCAAACTATGGGCATCATCCACCATAATATTAGCACCGTATTTCTTAGATAGCTCAACAATTTCAGGTAATTTAACAATATCACCTTCCATGCTGAATATACCGTCAACTACAATAAGTTTAACAGCTTCTTCGGGCAAAATGCTAAGCTTGCGCTCAAGATCTGCCATGTTGTTGTGCGCGTATTTTATTACTTTTGAAAATGAAAGGCGACTACCATCAATTAATGATGCGTGGTCATATTCGTCTAAAATAAGATAATCATTACGGCCTGTAATGCAAGATAATACACCAAGATTTACCTGGAAACCCGTACTAAAAAGTACTGCAGCTTCTTTTCCAACATAAGCGGCTAATCTGTTTTCTAATTCAATGTGAATATCAAGTGTGCCATTCAAAAATCTTGAACCTGCACAACCTGTACCATATTTATCAATTGCCTTTTTTGAAGCTTCTTTGATCTTCGGATGACTTGTTAAGCCTAAATATGAATTAGAGCCAAACATAAGCACCCTTTTATGATCGATCATCACCTCAGTGTCCTGTCCTGACTCAATTGGCCTGAAATAAGGATATAGCCCCTTTTCCCGGATTGCGTTCGCATCCTGAAACTGAGCAATTTTTTCCTGTAGCTTTTTAACCATGTATTAACCCTGCTTAAATTTTTTGTAAAAATACCATGAATAAGTTTATAACCTAAATTTAGTGTGTAATTTTTTTTAACACTAAGTTTTTGCACTATTATTCATACTCGGCAAATTAATTAATTTTTTTATAAAAATGGTATCACTATTTTTCATTTTGTTGTAAAAACATTATTGCACATTGTAAATAGTGCTGTTTTTATAATCAAACGGTAATTTTTTTTATGTCTGGTTTACGTATTGGATATAAAAATAAAATAATTAATCTAACTTTCGTATATTCCCCAATATCAAAACAAAACCTAAATTGATTTGGTAGAAATAGTTGTAAGCCAGTTCTAATATATGAAAAAAATCTATCTACTTGTCATAGTTAATTTAACATTATGTTTACCTAAAGTTGTTTTTGCCCAATCTGCTACCGATACGGTAGTTACGTTAAAACAGTGTATCGGGTTTGCATTAAGCAATCAGCCGGTGCTCCGCCAGGCCGAAATTGATGAGCAAATTAATGAAAGAAACATCCGAATATCACTTGCCGATTGGTTACCTCAGCTTAATTCATCAAATGAATATTTACATTATTTTAAAGGAAGCCCGGTTACAAGTGCTAATCCGGCAGTGGTTTCTCCTATTAATGAATATTCCAGCTTAGGCTTGCAAGCCAGCCAGGTTATATATAATAATGATGTTTTACTGGCTGCCAAATCAGCCAAATATTCGCGCTTGTACTATAAGCAGAATACAGTAAGCAGCCAGATAAATGTGGTATCGGATGTTAGTAAAGCCTTTTTTGATGTGCTGTTATCAGAAAAACAACTGGATATATTAAACGAAGATATAATAAGATTACAACGTAGTTTAAAAGATGCCTATAACCGTTACCTGGCTGGTGTTGTTGATAAAACAGATTATAAACAGGCAACTATAGCATTAAATAATTCAATTGCAACCCGGAAGCAAACGCAGGAGGCTATAAAAAGTAAATCAGCTTACCTGAAACAAATTATGGGTATAGGTGCCGATAAAAACTTATTGTTAAGTTACGATTCAACACATTATGTAAGTGAGGCTAGTATTGATACCAACCAGCAATTAAATTATAATAACCGTATTGAATACCAATTGTTGCAAACATCAAAAAGTCTGCAAAATTTAAATGCTCAGTATTACAAATGGAGTTTTTTACCTTCAATATCGGCAGTGGGCGCCTATGACCTGATTTATTTAAATACAAAGTTTTCAAACTTGTACAATAATAACTATCCAAGTTTATATGCCGGGCTTACCTTATCATTCCCAATTTTTACCGGAACTAAACGCTTGCAGAATTTAAGTAAAGCCAGGTTGCAGGTTGATCGTGCCGACCTGGATGTTGTAAACTCGGTGAATACTATTAACACAGAGTATGTGCAGGCCCTTGCAGATTATAAAAGCAACTACACCAACTGGCAGTTATTGAATCAGAATGTTAGCCTTGCTAAAGATGTATATAAGGTAGTAAGTCTGCAATATCGCGAGGGAATAAAAACATATCTGGATGTTATTGTGGCGCAATCTGATTTGCGTACTGCCGAATTAAATTATTATAACGCGCTATTTCAGGTGCTATCCAGCAAAATAGATCTCGAAAAAGCATTAGGTATACTTACTGTACAATAAATATGAATTATCACAATATGAAGCACAAATATATATTACTAATAAGTCCGTTAGCCGTGCTGTTCTTTTCGGCATGCCATCAAAGTGGTGCAAAAAGCACAGCATTGCCACCAACATCTGTTTACGTTGCTGAAGCAAAAACTGCCGACGCTGTTTATTACGACCCCTATCAGGGTTCGGTAGTAGCGCTAAATTCAGTAGAGCTGCGCAGCCAGGTAGCGGGTTTTATTACGGCTATTTATTTTAAGGAAGGCGACGTTGTGCAAAAAGGCGCACCATTATACGAAATAGACCGCCGAAAATATGTTGCTGCTTATGATCAGGCTGTGGCTAATTTGGCCAGCGCTAAAGCAAACCTGGTTAAGGATCAAAAAGATATTGACAGGTATACCATGCTCCTTAAAGATGATGCCGTAGCTCGTCAAACTGTTGATCAGGCCCAGGCAGCTTATGACTCGGGGAAAGCAAATGTTCAGGTAGCTAATGCCGCGGTGCTATCAGCCAAAACAGATCTTTCATATGCTACTATAACAGCACCTTTTACCGGTAGGATAGGCATATCTCAGGTTAGGTTAGGTTCTGAGGTTAGTATAGGCACTACATTGTTAAATACCATATCCAGCGAGCATCCTATTGGTGTTGATGTTGTGGTAAATGAACAAGACATCAGCCGGTTTTATGCCTACCAAAAACATGCTACCGATTCAACCTTTAAATTGCAATTGTCAGATGGAACCACATATAACAAACCCGGTAAAATTTTAACTATTGACAGGGGGGTAAATAATGGAACCGGTACCATAACAGTTCGTGTGCAGTTTAGCAATGATGATGATTTACTTAAGGATGGTATGAGCTGCGTGCTAATGGTACTTAATAGTGCATCAGGAGAACGTTTGCAAATCCCTTACAAAGCGGTAACTGAGCAGATGGGTGAGTATTTTGTTTTTGTATCGCAGGATACTATTGCCATACAACACAAGGTAAAATTAGGCCCGCGTATAGGTAACGATGTAGTTGTTTTATCAGGATTGGAACAAGGTGATGAGGTAATAACCGATGGCTTTCAGCGCCTGCGCGATAAAGGTAAAATAACATTGGGCAAACCGGGAGCTGCCGGTGCAAGCGGAAGTACAGGTGCAAGCGGAAGTACCGGAGCAGGAAAATAATCAGCTATAATAAATTAACAATACGGAACTAACCTCCCTAACAGCAAACGAATGATCGCAGATACTTTTATAAAAAGGCCGGTTACAGCAATAGTTATTTCAATAGTAATTGTTGTGGTTGGTATTTTATCTATAAGCACTTTATCGGTAGGGCAATACCCTGAGATTACACCACCGACAGTGCAGATTACGGCTAATTATCCGGGTGCAGATGCCGTAACATTAGAACAAACGGTAGCAACACCCATTGAAGTTCAGGTAAATGGTACACCGGGCATGACCTACCTGCAAAGTAATAGTACCAGCCAGGGCCAAATGAGTATGATAGCCAACTTTGAGGTAGGCACTAATATTGATATTGCCGCGCTTGATGTGCAAAACCGTGTAGGTATTGCAACACCAAGCTTGCCACAGGATGTGCAGCGTTTGGGCTTAACCGTGCGTAAAAAGAATCCAAGTATATTAATGCTGGTGGCTTTGTTTGCACCTAAAGGAACTCACGATGTTACCTTTATGGATAACTATACTAACGTATTTATAAAGGATGCTCTAACCAGTACTGCTGGTGTGGGTGACGTTGTAACCCGTGCAGATGATTTTAGCATGCGTATTTGGCTAAAGCCTGATAAACTGGCCGCACTTGGTATGACCGCGGCTGATGTTACCGCGGCGCTAAACGAGCAAAACGCGCAAGTTGCAGCCGGTATAGTTGGTGGTACCCCGCAGGAGAAACAACAACCTTTTGAATATACGGTATTAGTGCAAGGCCGCTTAACAGAACCTGAAGAGTTTGGGAATGTAATAGTAAAAACACAACCCAATCATGGTGCGGTTGTACATTTAAAAGATGTAGCACGTGTTGAACTGGGCAAATTTAACTACGCTAATAACTCATATGTTGATGGTAAAAGGGCTTCATACCTGTTAATATACCAGGCACCGGGCAGTAACGCGCTTGCAACTGCCGATGCGGTTTACGCGACGATGAATGAGTTGAAAAAATCTTTCCCTGCTGATATTGACTATGTGGTTCCGTTTGAATCAATAACTGTGGTTAAGGTATCGGTACACGAAGTTGTTGAAACACTGCTTATAGCACTGGTATTGGTAATTGTAGTAGTGTTCCTGTTTTTACAAAGCTGGCGTACCACATTAATTCCGGTATTGGCAATCCCGGTGTCTATCATCGGTACGTTCATCTTCTTTATACCATTAAACTTCACCATAAATACATTAACATTATTTGGTTTTGTATTGGCGATAGGTATTGTTGTGGATGATGCCATTGTTGTGGTAGAAGCAGTCCAGCATTATATGGATGAAAAAGGCATGTCGCCCAAAGAGGCTACCACACATGCAATGAATGATATTTCTGCCCCGGTAATAGCTATCGCGTTAATATTGGCAGCGGTGTTTGTACCGGTTGGGTTTATACCGGGCATAGTGGGGCGGCTTTACCAGCAATTTGCCATAACTATCGCTATATCTGTATTGATATCAGCTTTCGTAGCATTATCTCTAACCCCCGCATTGTGTACTTTGATCTTACGTCCGCATAAACTTGATGAAAAATCAGGTGGACTGGATAAGCTGTTCTTTAAATTTAACGCATGGTTTGACCGGGTTACAGGTAAGTATAAAAATGGGGTCGACAGGGCGATTAAGAATTCAAAATTTGTAATTATTATACTGGTATGTATAGTTATAGGAACCATCCTGCTGTTTAAAAAGAAACCAAGTGGTTTTATCCCATTGGAGGATGATGGCCGTTTATATATTACCTATGACCTCCCCGAAGCAGCATCAACCCAACGTACAGTTACTGTATTAAATCAAATGATGCATGTACTGGATAGCGTACCCGGTATATTGCATTATGCAGCCTTAGGTGGATTAAACGTGGTGAGTTTTGCGAGTAAATCAAGCAGTGCTACCATATTTGTGCAGCTTAAGCCATGGGATGAACGTACTGCCGATAGCCTGCAGATAGGGGCTATTACAGCCAATCTGCAAAAAAGACTATCGAGATTTAAAGAGGCTAATCTGGTGGTAATTCAACCGCCTGCTATACCGGGTTTGGGTAGTACGGGTGGTTTCTCTTTTATATTGGAGCAAAAAGCCGCGGGCGGTGATATTAAAGTTTTTGAACAGACGCTCAAAAATTTCACCATCGCTATTAATAAACGCAAAGAGATAGCCAAAGCATTCTCGTTTTTTACCGCGAGTACACCTGCTTACCAGTTAACCATTGATAGGGAAAAGGCTAAAAAGCTGGGCATCTCAATTGGTGATATAAATAATGCCCTGCAAACCTATATGGGTAGTTCATATATTAATGACTTTACCATTTATGGGCGTGATTTTCACGTAGTGGCACAGGCAGATACTAATTATAGAACGAGTATCCAAAATATCGGGCAGTATTTTGTGCGTAACCAGCAAGGTGGGATGGTGCCTTTAAGCACATTAACATCGTACAAATTGATACAAAACGCACCATTAATATCGCACTACAACCTATTCCGTTCTGCGGAAATAGACGGTGGTTCGGCCCCTGGATATAGTAGCGGTGATGCATTAACGGCATTGAAAGAAGTGGCAGACCAAACACTGCCGCAGGGCTTCGGCTATGAATTTTCAGGGTTAAGCCGTGAAGAATTGTTATCGGGTTCAAAAACTGTGTACATCTTCATGTTGTCTATTGGCTTTGTATTCTTATTCCTGGCTGCTTTGTATGAAAGCTGGTCGGTACCATTTTCGGTATTGCTGGCGGTGCCATTGGGCGCGTTTGGGGCCATACTCTTCCTGAACTTTAAGCCGGGCTTAACAAATAACGTTTATGCGCAGATTGGTTTAATTACACTGATAGGTTTAGCTGCTAAAAATGCTATCCTTATTGTAGAATTCGCTAAAGAGCGAGTCGACAGGGGGATACCGCTTGAAGAAGCGACCCTACATGCTGTAAGATTACGTTTAAGGCCAATTATCATGACTTCAATGGCATTTATATTGGGCGTATTGCCATTAGTATTTGCCTCGGGCGCAGGTGCGCAAGCAAGGCAAACCATTGGCTGGACAGTATTTGGTGGTATGCTTGCAGCAACTTCATTAGCTATATTTATAGTGCCTGTGTTATATTATACTATAACCAAGTTTGCTTATGGTAAAGAAAAGCTGGCCGAGTTAGAGAAAAACTATAAGCCGGATGATGAAGAGCTATAGTTGTAGTGAATAAGATTATAAATATTTAATAGCCTCTAATTAAAATTAGGGGCTATTTTTTTGGTGTAAATAATGATCATGCAATATTATATTTACTGTATGAAAAAGGAAAAATTAGATGCTTTTACCGATGCTGTAGTGGCAATAATAATTACACTGATGGTATTGGAGATAAAACTACCTAAAGTAACTGCCGAAAATTTACTCACAGTATTAGGTCATATCGGCATTTACGGCTTGAGCTTTATAGTGATAGGGATTACATGGCTAAATTATAACACACTTTTTAAGTATATCGAGAATATAACCGCCAAAATCATCTGGCTCAATTTGGCCTTTTTATTCGTGTTATCACTTGTGCCGTTGCCCACTCAGGCATTATGTGAAGATTTTCACACAAAGGAAAGCCATATGTTTTATGGAGTTGTATTAGCTTGCGTATCAATAATTTATACGTTAATGCAATATGCGGTCAATCCAAACATCATCCATTTATCAAAATCTGAGATAAAGCAATTGAATATGAAGAATTGGCTGGCAATAATATTATATGCAATTAGTATACCCTTAAGTATATTAAGTATTTATTTTTCTGCCGCGATATTTATATTAATGCCTATACTTTATTTCCTTCCTGAAAGAAAATTAATAAATACTTTACCCATCAAACACAATAAATAATTGTTGTGTCACATATCAAAATAAATACTGTGAGGGCTACTTTTGGCATGAAAAACAGATGAAATTGCTTTCATTTTTATCACCCCAACTTTTCTGATACCTTTAAAAAGGACACTAAAATAGACAGTTATTTTTTTTCAAAAGTTATTGAATCGGTCTTTTTAAACGTTTTTAAATGTTAAATGTGCTTATTTGAAAATTTGAAACAGATTTAGCTAAAAACGTTTGACTATCAATGGCTAAAATATCGTTAATGACTTGTAACTGCCTGAAGATTTATTTGAAAATTAGTCATTTGATTAACTTTAAGTTACAAGTTTGGCACATTGGCAGAGTATTTGTAAACTCCATGTTAAATAACTAACAGTTTATTTATACAACTTACAATTACACAACAATGAAAAAAGTAACAAATTTATTAGCCGCAGCAACAGTAGCAGTGGCTATATTTATTGGATCGAGTGCGAAAGCACAAACAATTACACCAGATAAATTCCGTTTTGGAATAGGTGTTGAAGGTGGTATAGCTACCGGAGCAGCGCATGATTATTCGAACCTTGAATTAGGTGGTACAGGAAGGGTACAATATGGTGTATCAAATAATTTAGCTATTACGCTTACATCTGGTTATTATAATTTCTTTGGTAAAACTGAACCAGGTACAGACAGTAAATATCAATCATTAGGTATGGTGCCAATTAAAGCAGGTATAAAAGCCTTCTTTACCCCAAACTTATATTTTGGTGCAGAAGTAGGTGCTGGTATTGAAACTAAAACTTTCTTACCACAAGGTGTAGATGAAAATTTTGCTGAAAAAGATACCAAATTGATTTTATCACCAGCTATAGGTTATGCCAGCAAACATTATGATGTTGGTGTGCGTTATGAAAATTACTCAGGCCAAAGCAATAATTATGGCTTAGTAGCTTTACGTGTAGCCTACGGATTTGGACTATAATTTAAAGAAATCTACATAAAAAGAAAACCCCGGCCAATTTTGGCCGGGGTTTTCTTTTTATGTAAGCTTTAGGTTATTTCAATTTAGCTAAAGCCGCTTTTATGCGTTTAACCGCTTCAGTTAATTTCTCTTCTGATGCAGCGTATGATAAACGTAATGATTTCGGGTCACCGAAAGAATCGCCACCTACCGTTGCTACGTGGGCCTCTTCCAGCAGGAATATAGCTAGCTCATCAGAATCATTAATGGTTTTGCCATTATAGCTTTTACCAAAGAACGAAGTTACATTCGGGAAGAAGTAAAATGCGCCATCAGGCAGGTTTACTTTTAGTCCTTCAATATCGCTTAATAAACTATAAACTAAATCGCGGCGTTTTTTGAATTGTTCACGCATCTGCAAAACAGTTTCTAAACCACCTTCGTAAGCTGCAACACCGGCACGTTGGGTAATTGAGCAAGTACCTGAAGTGATCTGGCCCTGTAATTTATCAAAAGCAGCAGCAGTTTCTTTGCTTGATGCCGAGTAGCCAATTCTCCAGCCAGTCATGGCGTAAGATTTTGAGAAACCATTAATGATTATCACGCGATCTTTAATGCTATCAAACTGTGCGATCGACTCATGTTTTTCGCCATAGTTGATGTGCTCATAGATCTCATCAGAAATAATATAGATATGCGGATGTTTTTCAAATACTTTAGCTAAACCTTCCAGTTCGCTTTTGTTGTAAACGCTACCGGTTGGGTTGCTTGGCGATGAAAACATGAACAGCTTTGATTTTGGTGTAATTGCCGCTTCTAATTGCTCAGGAGTGATTTTGAAATCCTGCTCAACTGTAGTATCAATAAATACACTTTCGCCTTCGGCAAGTTTTACTACTTCGCTATATGATACCCAGTAAGGGGTAGGAATGATAACTTCTTCACCAGGATTAACTAAGCATAACACCGCATTTGCAATAGCTTGTTTAGCACCAGTTGAAACCACGATCTGGCTGAAATCATAATCAAGATTATTTTCGTCCTTCAACTTTTTAACAATAGCCTTTCGTAGCTCAGGGTAACCCGCTACAGGTGTATAATAGGTGTAGTTTTCATCCATCGCCTTTTTAGCAGCATCTTTAATATGCTCAGGTGTGTGAAAATCCGGTTCGCCAAAACTTAGGCTGATTACGTCTACGCCCTTGGCAGCAAGCTCACGGCCCATTTTGGCCATTTTAATTGTTGCCGACTCAGACAAGTTGTTGATCCTGTTACTTAGTGCACTCATGTTTTTTTGTTCTTAATGCGGCAAATATATAAAAACTCGTAAGTCTTTGACCTGATGTGTTAAGTCAATATGAATTTTTACAGATAATTAAATGTGGTTAACTTAACACTTGTAAGTTTCGAGTTTAACCCGAAATAATACAGTTGTTATTTATAAATTTGGCAATAAATTACAACGCTTTGCGCGAACAAAAAAAGATCATACTATTTTCGCTCGTTACCGGTATCATACTGATGACAGCCAAATTCGGGGCATATTTCTTAACCTCATCCAATTTTGTACTTACCGATGCTGCTGAGAGCATTGTAAATGTGCTTGCAAGTTCGTTTGCGTTCTTCAGTATCTACCTGGCATCTCAACCCAGGGATGAAAACCACCCTTATGGGCATGGTAAGGTTGAATATTTTTCTGTTTTTATTGAAGGTGCATTAATTGGTATAGCAGGTCTTATTATCATCGTAAAATCTGTTTACGGGATATTTTACCCCAATGCAATTCATAATTTGCTGGTTGGTGCTATTATTATAGGTGTAACAGGTGTAGTTAACGGTGCCCTGGGTTATTATATGATAGGGAAAGGCAAGTCTATCCCCTCAATAACTATTGAAGCTGATGGGCGCCACCTGATAACCGATATGATAACCAGTTTAGGTTTGGTGATTGGCCTGCTATTAATCTATTTTACCAAGATATTATTGCTGGATAGTTTGCTATCAATCTTTGTAGGCCTGTATATAGTATTTACAGGATATAAGTTGGTACGGAGATCTGTTGCCGGTTTAATGGACGAGGCCGATTTTGATGTAGTAACAGAAATAGTAAAGATACTGGATGAAGAGCGCCGGGACGAATGGATAGATTTGCATAATTTCAGGGCACAAAAGTATGGTAATGAGCTGCATATTGATTGCCACATGACATTGCCAAACTATTTGGATTTGAATAGGGTGCATACTGAGGTATCATTAGTTGATAAGCTGGTGAACAGCAGGATCACTAAAACAGAGTTATTTATACATGCCGACCCATGTTTACCTAATTGCTGCTATTATTGTAGCATGCCTAATTGCCCAATACGGTCTGAAGTGCAAACGACCCGGATACCGTGGACAATGGAAAAAGTTATCCGAAACAAAAAACATTTTGAAGATTAATGTATCAATTTAATGTACGTGTGTATGGCCTGCTGATTAACGAACGCCAGGAGGTTTTGGTGAGCGATGAGCAGGAATATGGTATGCAATTTACCAAGTTCCCTGGTGGAGGATTAGAGTATGGCGAAGGATTAACCGATGGCCTGAAACGAGAATTTGTTGAAGAATGTAATGCTGAGATAGAGGTTATCAGTCATTTTTATACAACTGATTTTTTTGTAAAGTCGGCTTTTAACGATTCGCAAATCATCAGTGTTTATTATCTGGTAAGAAATATCAATGCCCTGGATTTAAACTTTAAAATCAAAGTTTTTGATTTTGATGGCGAGGGAGATGTGTTGCAAGCATTTCGCTGGGTAAAGTTAAGCGAATTGAGAGAATATGAGTTTACCTTCCCGATAGATAAACACGTCGCGGGGCTTTTAATAAAGAATTTATGAGTTTAGCTGAAAGAGATTTAGCGGTTATATGGCATCCATATACACAAATGAAAACCGCTCAAAAGCCAATACCTATAGTAAGGGGTGAAGGCGCTTGTTTGTATGACGAGGACGGAAAAAAATATATTGACGCGGTATCATCGTGGTGGGTTAACATTCATGGGCATGCTAATAAATACATTGCCCAAAAAGTAGCGGAGCAGCTATTAAAGTTAGAGCATGTGATTTTCGCGGGGTTTACGCATCCCACAGCCGTTGAATTGGCTGAACGGTTACTTGAAATATTACCATCGAACCAAAAAAAAGCATTTTACTCTGATAATGGTTCAACAGCTATTGAGGTTGCTATTAAAATGTGCCTGCAATACTGGAATAACCAGGGCAAGCCACGCACAAAGATGCTGGCATTTAAAAATGCCTATCATGGCGATACCTTTGGGGCGATGGCGGTAAGCGGCCGTAGTGCTTTTACCGCGGCATTTGATTCATTATTATTTGAGGTTGAATTTATTGATCTGCCTGATTCGTCGAATATTGAAAGACTCAAATCTCAAATCTCAAACCTTAAATCTGATTTAGCTTGTTTCATATTTGAACCACTGGTTCAGGGGACAGCAGGGATGGTAATGTACGAAGCCGAATACCTGGATGAGTTGCTTAAACATTGCCGTAATGAGGGTGTATTAACCATTGCTGATGAAGTATTCACCGGTTTTGGTCGCACAGGTAAGTTATTTGCCTGCGATTATTTAAGCCAGCAACCAGACATCATGTGTTTTTCGAAAGGGTTAACCGGCGGTACTATGGCGTTGGGTTTAACTACTTGTACGCAACAAATTTATGATGCTTTTTTGTCGGACGATAAGCTAAAAACGCTTTTTCACGGGCACTCGTACACTGCAAACCCTGTTGCTTGTTCGGCAGCATTGGCAAGTTTGGATATAACATTGCAGGATGCTACCATGCTGAATATCCAACGGATTGGGGCTCTACATAAAGGATTCGCCTCAAGAATAAAGGATCATCCTAAGATCAGAACCATTCGCCAAACAGGTACTATAATAGCAATGGAATGGGAGATAGGCGACAATACATCCTATTTTAGTTCACTGCGCGATAAGCTTTATCAATACTTTTTAAACGCGGGCATAATTATGCGGCCTTTGGGCAACATCATTTATATTTTACCTCCGTATTGCATTACCGATGATGAGCTGAACTATATTTACAGCAAAATTGAACAAGCGCTGGAGGAAATCTAAAAAATGGAACTATCTACTATACTACCTAATATTATTGCCGATAAACAATTGCATGCACGCTGGTTAAATACCCTGTCGCTAATGGAAAATACAGGTGCGAGGAAAATTTCGGCTAGTGAAGACCCGGTTACCGTAACCTATATTATTTTAAAGCATGCGGCTGAAGAGCACAGACATGCATTCTACCTGAAAAAACAAATAGAAAAAACAGAAGACGGACTATGTCCAACTTACGCAGGTGAGTATTTACTGGCTCCGGCTTACAGTAAATATTATTTAAATCAGCTGGATATTGATGTTTGTCGGTATTTAAAATCAGAGCTTAAGCTAAGCGGCCGCGAACTACGATTTGCAGCATATTTATTGGTGACATATGCCATTGAAGTGCGTGCAGATGAACTTTACCCAATTTACCAGGATGCTTTAGATAACGCAGGCAGCAAGGTGAACGTGAAATCGATTATTTTAGAGGAGGAAGGACATCTGGAAGAAATGATCAACCAGTTACAACACTTTTCGCCTGATTGGCAGTTACATGCTCAAAAAGCGGTAGATATGGAAACCCGTTTGTTTAAAAACTGGGTTAATGAGTTGGGAACTGTTGTGAATAATTAAAAAAAAGCGTCGTTGCGAGCGAAGCGTGGCAATCCCAAACTATGCAGAGCCGCTCTGTAAATAGGGGATTGCCACGCTTCGCTCGCAATGACGATAGTTATAATAACAAGAAAGCCAATTGGATATTCCAATTGGCTTTCTTGTTATTAGTGCTTTTTTATTATTGACCTGAATTTAAATCTTCAAGGCTAACTTTTTCAAAATCGCTACCGATTGCATAAGTGCCGGCTGGTGCTTTACCTTCGGTTACACTTTTAATGGTGATGTTTATTTCCTGACCTTGTTGGAAAGAAGTGTATTGGATAGGAAATCCGCCTGCGGCAGCATAATAAGGTGCTATAGCCGATTGTGGAACGCTTATATCATTGGTGATCCATAAATCATAGCTTTTGCCACTTTTAGCCTCTTTGGCGATCACTTTTTTACAGTTAAACCCTGAAATTACTTTGGTTTCGGCAGTTGGTGTAAACGTGAATGACGGTAAACCTGCAAAAGCTTGCTCTATTTCAGCAGCAGAGGCAATTCCTGCCTTTTTTAAGCCAGCAACCGGAATATTCAGTATAATAGCAAAGTAATCACGTTTGGCATCAGATAGTATTTTTACGTTTCCTGCACCAAAAGTTATTACGCTTGCTGATGAATCAGGTGTGAAATACGAGTTAACAGTTGCCGGGTTACCCCTTAATTCTGTATCGTAGGAAGCGTAGCCTTCTTTATAAACTTTTTGAGCGCTCGCGTTAATGAGTGTACCTACTGTTAAGGCAATGCCTAATGCGGCTCCTAATACTTTATTATTCATAGTTTTTTAGATTTTAAACCAATTTAGGGATTTGTTTATTGAAACCAAATCTTTTTATTTATTAATTAGATACGGTGATGAGCGCTTTGTTACGCTTCAACAAAATAATATTTGCCACCGGCCACTTAATTTGCTGAATTTGATTTACGAATCTGTCGCTGTTTGCCGCACTTACAACCAACTGCCGGTAAGTATAGTTTTTATTAATATTGTTAAAATTACCGTATGGGTTTCCGGTGACGTAAATGTAATCGGCTGATAGTTTACTGTTTAATGCGCAATTGCTTACAGATTTATCAAATAGCAATATCCGTTTATCAAAAAACTGGATGAGGTTCGATCGTTTTAAAGCATAATTACTGTTAATATTCTGTTTTGGGGTGTAAGTGGTAACGTCTGCTAACTTGCAGCTATCCAAATAAGGTTGGATGGAGTAGCTATAATTTTTATTGGTGTCGCTAAGGTCTGACAGTACAATTGCCTGGTTGCCGTTTCTCATCACAATACCCATATGGCTGCGCATATTTAAAAAGGCGATGGAATGTGTATTTGCTGATGTGATCTTTTTGTAGCTAAAGCTGATACTGAGCAATAACAGGCAACAAAGGCTTAATCGTAGTAGCCATATTTTTCTATCATACAAGAAATAAAATAGACTAATTATTATCGCGTACAGCAACAGGTATTCAGCTGTATTTAACCAGATTTTGTTGATGGTTGAGAGCGGGAATTGTTCAATATAAGATAAGCCTTTATTCATGAGCAGGATGGTTTTTTCTAAAACCCATCCTAAATATCGCGATACATAAGTTATCTGCGGCAGCAGTAAATAAAGGATTCCGGTATACATGATGATAGCTGCGGGTATGACCACCAAAACATTACTCACCAAAAAATAAACCGGGAATTGGTGAAAATAAAACGCACTAAGCGGAAAGGTGATAATTTGCGCCGCGATGGAAACGGAGCATATCGCCCATAGTTTATCCGCGAATTTGTTTTTGAAATTGAGCCAATTGTAAACTATCGGCCTTAAAACAATCAATCCACCAACGGCTAAAAACGCCAATTGAAAGCCGACTTCGGTAATTAAATAAGGATCGTACAAAAGCAATACAAACGCGGAGAATGCCAGTATATTAAGTGTGTTGATGTAGCGGTTATATGTTTTACCGATCACAATCATACTCACAACCAACACCGCGCGGCATATGGCAGGCGAAAAGCCTGTAAGCAGCGCATAATACCATAAAACGCCTATAATGATTGTTGCTCTTAGTAATCTGCCGTATTTGTGTCTGCTTAAAAAGCTTAGGGCATAAGTCAGCAGGAAATAAATGATGGCCACTTGTGAGCCGGAAACAGTAAGTACATACACTGTACCTGTACTGGAGTAAGCTTGCAGTACATCGCTGCTTAAATCTGCCCGGTAACCTAGTAGCATGGTTGATGCCACAGCGATGGCATCGGGGTTATGCAAGTTGGCTTTAAGCTTTTTGACTAATTGCTGCCTTAATTTTAATGCATAAACTACAATGGGATTCCCGGCATCATGAGCCAATATCACGTATTTATGGCCATATAAAAACGATTGATAATAGATGTTTTGATGAGTTAAATACTGTTTGTAATTAAACTCGGCGGGGTTAAATGGTGGGTCTACAAGGGTGTAATTTGCAGGGATGAGTACTTCATCGCCATAAGCGAGTGTTCGGGCGAGACTATCTTTTAAGGTCACTAATAAAGTGCCGTTGGTTGTTGTTTTATTGCCTTTGTTGATACTTTGTTCAACCTTGACTGTGAATCTTATTAATCCATTTTTTAAAATGGGCTCGTTGTTAATTCGGATAATGACGAATTGGGCGGGAGATTTTGAGAAGTGGTTTGGGCGATTTAATTCACTATAATTGGCTATGCTGATCCAGCCAAAAACAAAAAGTATTAAATTGATGAGTATTCCGCCAAGCCATCTGGTTCTATAGATGTTGAGTTTTTTATAGCTTATGTTTAGGATGATGAATGTAGCGCTTAGCGAAAATAGTAGGATTAATAGGATGGAAGTTTCTGCAAAATGGGAGAAGTTTAAGCCAACGAGTATCCCCAGCAAAAAAGGTATCAGTAAAATAACAAAAGGAATTTCGCCTTTGTGATTTGCTATCATTGTGATTTATCAGGTTTCTACCTTGTCATTCTGAGCGTAGTGAAGAACCTGTAAAGTGGTTTATACCAGTACAGATGCTTCGTCCCCTCAGCATGATAATCTTATTTATAAAACTCCTTGTCATTCTGAGTGCAACGAAGAATCTTCTAAATTATGCAAAGCGAATTATACAAGACGAAGAAGATTCTTCGTCCCTCAGAATGACAAACGTGGAATAAAGATACTTTTTCGCGGAGAAATTACAACTGGTCGCGGACTTCCAGCAGGAATTTTTTGATGTTTTCGAGGGAATCGAGCACACGCTGGGTTTCTTTGGTTTCACCTGAGTTGTTTTTCAGGTGATCTTTGGCACCGTTTAGGGTATAGCCTTTATCACGTATCAGGTGGAAGATGATCTTTAGGTTCTCGATATCTTCAGGGGTAAAATAACGGTTGCCTTTTTTGTTCTTTTTGGGTTGAAGAACATCAAATTCTTTTTCATAAAACCTTATCAACGATTGATTAACATCAAACATAGCCGATACTTCACCCATGGTGTAGTACATCTTGCTGATCTCGCGTTCTTTGTAAGGCATATGCAAAGGTAGTAATTATCTGAACCAGGATTTATAGGATTAAAAAGATTTTTAGGATGATAGAGACTTAAATATAATATCCCGAGAATCCTTAAAATCCGTTAAATCAAGGTTCAGACAGTTTCCAACAAATAATTACATTTGCATTCTATGACCGCTACCCAGATACGCCAGGCTTTTTTAGATTTTTTTGCTGCTAAAGGACATACTATTGTCCCGTCGGCACCCATTGTTGTTAAGGATGACCCAACCCTGATGTTCACCAACGCAGGGATGAACCAGTTTAAGGCCATTTTTTTAGGCGAAGAACCAGCGAAGTTTCCGCGTGTAGCGGATACACAACGTTGTTTGCGGGTATCGGGCAAGCATAATGATTTGGAAGAGGTGGGGATTGATACCTATCACCATACCATGTTCGAGATGCTGGGTAACTGGAGTTTTGGCGATTACTTTAAAAAGGAAGCCATCGACTGGAGCTGGGAACTACTAACTAAAGTTTACAAATTGGATAAAGACCGCCTATACGTAACCTACTTTGAGGGCGACGAAAAGGAAGGCCTTGCAAAAGATACCGAGACTTACGATTTGTGGAAACAGTATGTAGATGAAGCGCATATCCTGCCCGGCAATAAAAAAGATAACTTTTGGGAAATGGGCGAGACTGGTCCGTGTGGCCCGTGTTCTGAAATACACTTTGATAGTCGACCAGACAATGAACGCAAGGAAGTTAGCGGTGCTGTTTTAGTAAATGCCGACCATGACCAGGTTATTGAGATATGGAATAACGTATTTATGCAGTTTAACCGTCTGAAAGATGGCTCGCTGCAACCATTGCCAGCACAGCATGTGGATACAGGTATGGGCTTTGAACGTTTGGTTAGGGTACTGCAAGGCAAAACATCAAACTACGATACTGATGTATTTCAGCCAATGATCCAGTTCATTGCGGAGAAATCTGGTAAAAAGTATAATCCTAATACTACTATGGCTCCAGGGACAGATGTAAGTGTCAATTTGGACTTTGGTGAAGGATTTGGTGAAGCGGTCGCTATGCGCGTAATGGCGGATCATATCCGTGCAATAAGCTTTGCTATAGCTGATGGACAATTACCATCTAATAATAAAGCTGGCTATGTCATTCGTCGTATTTTGCGTAGAGCGGTTAGATACCAGTACCAATATTTAGGCTTTAAGGAACCATTTTTAAACCAGTTGGTACCTTTATTGGCAGAGCAATTTAAAGGTGTGTTCGATGAGTTATATAGTCAAAAAGATTTTGTGCAAAAGGTGATATTTGAGGAAGAAGTGGCGTTTTTAAGGACATTACAAAAAGGAATAGCCCAATTTGAACAATACATAACTTTGCAGTTAGGAGAGTTTCATAATTCTAAAAACGGAAATATAATATCAGGTGACTTTGCTTTTCTACTATCTGATACATATGGTTTTCCGTTAGATCTTACTGAACTCATGGCTCGCGAACAGCGTTGGACTGTAGATATTGAAGGATATAATGAAGCTCTCCAAGCCCAAAAATCCCGCTCACGCTTGGCTACTACCGTTAATGCAGGCGATTGGATTGTTTTACGCCCGGGCGATAATACCCAGTTTATTGGATATGATGAATATCAGACAACCAACACCGAGATTTTAAAATACCGTAAAGTTGTTGCGCAGGGTAAAGAGTTATACCATATTGTTTTAAGCAAAACACCTTTTTATGCTGAAAGTGGTGGCCAGGTTGGTGATACGGGGATGATTACAAGCGAATGGTATGATGAGCAAACTGGTCCGGCGAGTTTACAGGTGATCGATACTAAAAAGGAAAATGGTTTAACTATCCACATAGCTGAACTGCAGCCGGTTTTTAATGGCGAAGTAATGGTGCCTTCGCCATTAAAAAAATTACCGGGTGGAAATTACATGGCTTTTATTGACCAGGGTAAGCGTATGATGACCAATGCTAACCACTCGGCTACGCATTTGATGCATGCTGCTTTGAAGGAAATTGTCGGCGGGCATGTGAATCAAAAAGGATCGTTGGTGAATCCGGATGCTTTGAGGTTTGACTTTTCGCATTTCAGCAAGGTTTCCGAAGATGATTTGATAGCTGTTGAAAGGGTTGTGAATATGAAGATCATGGAGAATATTCCGCTAAAAGAACAGCGCGACGTACGTTACCCGGATGCGATAGCAAGCGGTGTTACCGCCCTGTTTGGTGAAAAATATGGCGATTATGTGAGGGTAATTACTTTTGATGATAATTTTAGTAAGGAACTGTGCGGTGGTACACATGTAAAAGCGACGGGTGAGATAGGTTTCTTTAAAATACTATCCGAAAGTGCTGTGGCCGCGGGTGTTCGCCGTATTGAGGCGATAACAAGCTTTAATTCCCTGAATTACATACAGGAGCAAAGCAAAATGGTACAGGATGTTAAGGATTTGCTGAAAAACCCGAAGGATCTTACTAAATCTATAGCTGATCTGCTGGAAGAAAACAACCGTTTAAAGAAAGATCAGGAAAAAGCAGTATTGCAAAAAGCATCCGGCTTAAAACAAGGCCTGGCAGATAAGGCGCAAGCAATCAACGGCATCAACTTTATTGCCGAACGAGTTGAATTACCTAACGCGGATGCGGTGAAGAATTTGGCTTACCAGATTAAAGATATTGTAAGTGACCTATTCCTGGTACTGGCTGCTGATATTGACGGCAAGCCAAATTTAACCATTATGCTGAGCGAAAACCTTGTAAAAGAAAAAGGATTAAACGCGGGTAACATTGTTCGTGAATTAGCTAAGGAAATACAAGGTGGCGGCGGCGGTCAGCCATTTTTCGCGACCGCTGGTGGTAAGGATATAAGCGGGATTGCCAGGGCGTTGGAAAAAGCTAAAAGCTTTATAGCCTAAAACAAAAAGCGCCGGGTTATTGCCCGGCGCTTTTTTTATAAAATAACTCCTGTATTAAAGGGTAGGAGATTTAGCTCTTAAGCTCGGTACTAACCTCGTAATTGTATTAATAATTTCGTTGCCTATTTTTTTATGAGAGCCGGGTAATTGCTTTAGCTTGTCGGTATAAACTCTCACCTCTTCCTCATTATCAAACAACAAAACTGCATCATTATTTACCTCGTTGTCAATTCCTTTTGGAGGTACCGGAAGCAGGTAATTCATAAACGACGAAAAATTAATTTTCGAAGGCCCGTTCGATGGAATGCTGATTCGTAACATGGGAAATGAATTTTTTGGTTTATTGTAACTATTAATAAACAATATGGGGTAAAAGATGTTTGTGGCTGATTCTGCCTTTTTGTAATAATTATGTCACATAAATTAATGATCCATTGGCATTAATTAAATTCTCCTGGTCATTTTGAAATAAGCCACGCTTTCAGTAATTTAAGGCAGATTAAAACTTGCGCATGACTGAAGCCACAACCACGCAATTAAAACGAGTGTTGAAGCCCATACACCTTTGGGCTATAGCTGTTGGTTTAGTTATATCAGGTGAATATTTTGGCTGGAATTATGGCTGGAGTGTATCGGGTACAATCGGTTTTTTGATCGCCACTATCATCATCACGGTGATGTATGTTACCTTCATCTTCAGCTATACTGAATTAACTACCGCCATACCACATGCAGGCGGTGCATTTGCCTACGCTTACCGGGCCATGGGGCCATTTGGTGGCTTGATAGCAGGTTATGCAACACTTATCGATTTTCTGTTCGCTACGCCTGCTATTGCGGCAGCATTGGGTAGTTATTTGCATTTCCTATATCCATCCATACCTGTTATTCCATCGGCTTTGTTTTTTAATGTGTTGTTTATCGGAATCAATGTATCCGGCATGAAAGAGTCCGCTATATTCTCTGTAGTGATCACTATACTGGCGGTTGCGGAGCTGTTGCTATTTATGGGCGTGGTTGGCCCACATTTTAAAATGAGTAATTATTTAAGCCACCCCATGCCTTTTGGTTGGGGCGGAGTATTTGCAGCTTTACCTTTTGCCGTTTGGTTTTACCTGGCGATAGAAGGGGTTGCAATGGTTGCTGAAGAGGTTAAAGAGCCTAAAAAGAATATACCCATAGGCTACATCTCCGGCTTAGTTACGCTGATATTTTTAACTTTTGGGGTGATGATATTCACCGGCGGTATTACCGATTGGCACAGGCTTAGCAATGTGCTTGATCCATTGCCTGAGTCGATAGCGATTGCTTTGGGCAAGGCTAACGGGCTTACTAAAATATTTGCCAGTATAGGGTTGTTTGGGTTGATCGCATCGTTTCATGGTACTATACTGGCATCATCAAGGCAGGTTTATGCTATGGCGAGGAGCGGTTATTTACCGAGGTTTTTATCTAAGTTAAATCAACGTTTTCAAACACCTTATTGGGCGCTGATTGCCGGAGGTGTTATTAGTATGGTTGCTTTATATTTCGATAATACAGCTGAGAATATTGTGATACTATCGGCTATGGGCGCGGTGTTTATGTACATGATGAGCATGATCAGTTTGTTTATCCTCAGGAAAAAAGAGCCTGATCTGGAGCGTCCGTTCGCATCGCCATTTTACCCGGTGTTTCCGGCGGTTGCGTTAATTATATCGGCTGTATCGTTGTTCTCCATTATTTATTATCATTTTATGGTGAGCCTGGTATTTTTCGCGTTTTTAATTGTAGCGACTATTGTTTTTGTTGCAATGGGTAAGCATAAAGTGCAGTTAGTAGAAGATAATATGATTGCACCTGTTATTGTCTGAATAATACTTGATTAAAGGAACATGAGCTATCAAACCACCATCGGCCAAAAAGTTTATCGGTTTGATGACCTGAAAACTTTGCTTGCTAAAGCTTCGCCTTTCCGTACCGGGGATGCGCTTGCTGGTTTGTGTGCTGAAAGTTATGAGGAACGGGTGGCGGCGCAGATTACTTTGGCGGATGTGCCGTTGAAGGTATTTTTGTCGGAGCTAATTATTCCTTATGAAAGTGATGAAGTAACGCGGCTGATCGTTGATAGTCATGATTTGAATGCTTTTAGTGTAATAAGTCATTTAACTGTTGGGGATCTGCGCGATTGGCTATTAATGGATGAAACAACCACCTCAACCTTAAAAAGCATAGAGGCGGGTTTAACGCCCGAAATGGTTGCCGCGGTGTCCAAAATTATGCGTAATCAGGATTTGATCGCGGTAGCAAAAAAATGTGAGGTGGTCACTAAATTTCGCAATACTATTGGTTTAAAAGGGCATTTTGCAACACGCTTGCAACCTAACCACCCAACCGATGATCCGAAAGGAGTTGCAGCTAGTATAATTGAAGGTTTGCTTTACGGCAGCGGCGATGCTTGCATCGGTATTAACCCCGTTACTGATAGCCCAAGCCATGTGATGAGTTTGCTGCGGATGATCGATCAGCTTAGGCAGCAGTTTGATATTCCCATGCAGTCGTGCGTGTTAAGCCATATTACCACAACACTTGGACTTATTAATAAGAATAATGAAGCTCCTGTTGATTTGTGCTTCCAATCCATAGGAGGTACTGAATTAACAAATACCAGCTTTGGAATAAATTTGGCATTAATCGAGGAAGCTTATCAGGCCACTTTATCACTAAATCGTGGTACTATCGGCGACAATGTAATGTATTTTGAAACAGGGCAGGGGAGTGCACTATCAGCCAATGCGCATCATGGGGTTGACCAACAAACATGTGAGGCAAGGGCTTACGCGATTGCGCGTAAATTCAAGCCTTTGTTGGTAAATTCGGTAGTGGGTTTTATTGGTCCGGAGTATTTATATGATGGCAAACAGATTATCCGCGCAGCGCTGGAAGATCATTTTTGTGCTAAACTATTAGGTTTGCCAATGGGTGTTGATGTTTGCTATACCAACCATGCGGAAGCGGATCAGGATGATATGGATAATTTGCTGACATTATTGGGTGTGGCAGGTTGTAATTTTATAATGGGGATACCTGGATCGGATGATATTATGCTGAATTACCAATCCACCTCTTTTCATGATGCTTTGTATTTAAGAAAGGTGCTGGGACTAAAAGCTGCGCCGGAGTTTGAAGTTTGGCTAACAAAACAGGGAATTGTGGATGCCAAGGGGCAATTAACTTCTACGAATCAAGTTGATTTGTATAATCATTTCGGATCATTATGGATAAAGTGATCAAAGCTGTGCCGAATGCGGATGGCCCGTTAAATCCCTTAAAGGAGTTTACAGCTGCGCGTATTGGAATTGGACGGACAGGTACCAGTATTCCTACCAAACAATCCCTGGCTTTTAAACTGGCGCATGCCCATGCCCGTGATGCAGTTTATTCCCGTTTGAATATTGATTTGCTGTCAGCGGATATGAAGCAATTCAATCTTCCGATTATCGTATTACATAGCAAAGCGGGCGACCGGGCGGAGTATCTTCAACGGCCAGATCTCGGTAGAAAATTAAAAAAATCATCCGCAAACCAGTTGAAGGAGCATGTAGGTGGTTATGATGTGTCGATTATCATAGCTGATGGGCTTTCCGCATCGGCTATTAATGAAAATGTTATTGGTTTGTTGCATATGCTGATACCATTGTTTATGGCTGCTAAGTTGAAATTAGCACCCATATGTTTTGTAGAACAGGGAAGGGTGGCGGTAAGCGATAAAATAGCGCATTTATTAAATGCAAAATTATCCATTATACTGATAGGCGAGCGCCCCGGGTTGAGTTCGGCGGATAGTATCGGGGCTTATCTAACGTATGATCCTAAACCCGGTTTAACCGATGAATCGCGCAATTGTATATCCAACATCCGTCCGCAAGGATTACCGTTTAGGCCTGCCGCCGAAAAGATATTTTACTTAGTGCAGGAAGCTTTTAGAATGAAGCTTTCCGGCGTTGGGCTAAAGGACAACCAGGGATTGATTGGACATTAATTACTTGTCGTCATCTTTAATATACCCCTGAAAGGTAATTGCATCGCGTGAATTGCTTGCAACCTGCAACGTAGCCGATCCATTTGTGAATACGTCTAAGAATAGTTTTTGGCTTCGCCTTACATCATTTAGTACAATTGTAATTGTCCAGCCACCCTTTTTCTTTTCGACTATTTTATAGTCAAATTTGGTGGATGTGAATTTAATTCCGTCATCAGTTGAATTGTAGGGTACGTCCATATAAGCTCTTCCAAAGTATGGCAACCATGCTATTATAGAATCTCTTTTGACACGCAGATCGTAATCAGAAGTCAGGTATTTCTGGCCGCCACGTAAGGGTTGCGCGTATTGTGCTATGAAGGTATATTTTTGTGCGTTTATTTTATGTTTAATCGAGGCTGCTTTTTCCTGTTGTTTAATTTGCTTTGCAGTTTGCTGTGCGTTTGCATTTACAATCATCAACATTAATAAAAATGGTAATGATATTTTAAACGGGGTTCTCATAAGATATTGATTTAGAGGTTAACGCAGATAGGTTTAATGATAATATAAAGTTAGGAAAATATTATTTGTTTGGTGTGAATGATGATTTTTGTTGGTGAGGACACCAATAAAGGGGATGAACGTTTTTGTCATTGCGAGGAACGAAGCAATCGCACGGAGAAAAGCGAATATGCAAAGTTCGCGATTGCTTCGTTCCTCGCAATGACATGGTGGAGGGAATAGCTGCTTAAATGATTCATTGTTGCGTTAGTGATAGGAGCGGATACCGGCTTGTGGCTAAGGCTTGGGGAGTATGAGCGCTTGCCTGCCGGCGGGCAGGGATAGCACGGACCGGAGGTAACGCCCAAAGCATATTTAAGACTCTTTCGCGCTTCGTTGACTCACCCGGTTTTGCTTCGCCCGACCACCCTCTCTTCGCCTGCGGCGGAAAGAGGGAAAGAAATAAAGAAGCTTTTTTCCCTCTTTGCCGCAAAGCGGAAGAGAGGGGAGGTTGAACGGCTGAGCGAAAACCGGGTGAGTTATCTACAAGCGTAAACTACTTTACAGATTCTTCGCTGCCGCTCAGAATGACAAGGGTGGTTTTCCCCCTTTGTTTATGTCCCCACAAACAAATAAATAAGAGATAATCTTAGGTTTGTTTGTGAGGACACAAACAAAGGATAGATGTTTAAATATATAAAAGGTTTGTCATTCTGAGGGACGAAGAATCTTCTTCGATAGGCATAGTGGCCTTGTATGCCCGCTTATCGCTTTTAGAAGGTTCTGAACGCAGTGAAGAATGACAAGGGTTGGTGAGTATAGCGTTGATAAAACAAAAAAGCCGCCCAAAAGGCGGCTTTCTCATAAACTTATTTAAAACTTAAATCAAATTAACACTTCTGTTCACAAACTCGGTTAAGTCGGCTCCTTTTAACAGGCCTTGCGATAATAGGGCCAGATCAAAAGCTTGTTTGGCTAAAGTTGCCTGCGCATCCTCGTTATCATCCTGCAATATACGGCTGATCAGTTTGTGGTTACCGTTAACTACTACTTTGTAGTTATCTGGCATGCTGCCATAAAAACTCATACCGCCGCCCATGGCTGCCATATCTTTCATACGGCGCATAAACTCATCCATCGTAACCGTTACTGGTAGCTCATCAGGGTTAAGGCTTTCCAATTCAACCTTGTAAGCTGGTTTGTTTATGGCTTTATCAAATATCGCTTTTACTTTAGTTACTTGTTCTTCAGTTAAAACTGATTCAAGAGCTTCGTCTTTAGCGATCAATTTGTCAGCAACATCCGCATCAACACGTTTTAATGATGTTTTCTCCAGCTTCTGCTCTAACTGGCTGATGAAATGTGTATCGATAGGAGAATCCATCAATAATACATCATAACCTTTTTTATTAGCTGACTGGATAAATGCATCTTGTTTAGATGGATCGTTGGTGTAGATGTAAACCAATCTGCCATCTTTATCGGTTTGAACAGGTTCAACTTTTTCTTTGTATTCTTCTAATGTGAAGTTTTGTTTAGTGGTGTTAGTTAGCAAAACAAAATCTTTGGCTTTGTCATAAAATTTGTCTTCGCTTATCATGCCGTATTTTACAAACACGCCGATGTCGCTCCATTTTTCTTCGAAGCCCGCGCGGTCATTTTTGAAAAGCTCGGCTAGTTTATCAGCCACTTTTTTAGTGATGTAGCTGTTGATTTTCTTAACGTTATGATCGGCCTGTAAAAAGCTGCGTGATACGTTCAAGGGAATATCCGGTGAATCAATTACACCGTGTAATAGCATCAAAAATTCAGGTACAATATCTTTTACCTCATCGGTAATAAATACCTGGCGAGAGAATAGTTTTATCTTGTTTTTCTGTACTTCGAAGTCGTTTTTCAACTTAGGGAAGTAAAGTACACCCGTTAAGTTGAACGGATAATCCACATTCAGGTGAATCCAGAATAAAGGATCTTCGCTGTATGGATAAAGCTCTTTATAGAAGTTTAAATAATCTTCATCTTTTAATTCAGATGGAGCTTTAGTCCAGATAGGGGTGGTATCGTTGATGATATTATCAACCTCAACTGATTTGTATTTTGGCTTGCCTTCTTCATCAACACCGTCTTCTTCCTCTTCGGTAGTGGTGCCAAATTTGATTGGTACAGGTAAGAATTTGCAGTACTTATCCAGTATTTCCTGTAGTTTTTGTTTGTTTAAAAACTCCTCAGATTCGCTGTTGATATATAAAGTAATTTCGGTACCGCGTTCGGCTAATGTGCCTTCGCCAATTTCAAATTCGGTGCTGCCGTCGCATACCCAGTAAGCCGGTTCTGCGCCATCCTGGTAGCTTAAAGTTTGTATTTCAACCTTATCAGCAACCATAAACGCAGAGTAAAAGCCTAAACCAAAGCGACCAATAATTTCATTGGCATCTTTAGCTTCTTTAAATTTCTCCATAAACTCAGTAGCGCCCGAGAAAGCTATTTGATTAATATATTTTTTAATCTCATCGGCTGTCATACCTAAGCCGTTGTCGCTGATGGTGATTGTCTTTTTGTCTGCATCAAAAGCAACTTCAACACGCAGTTCGCCAAGCTCGCCATTGTACTGGCCTAATGAAGCTAAACGTTTGATCTTCTGGGTAGCATCAACCGCGTTTGATACCAGCTCGCGCAAAAATATCTCATTATCTGAGTATAAGAACTTCTTAATTATCGGGAAAATGTTCTCGGTATGTATCGAGATCGTTCCTTTTTCTTGCATAATATTTTCTGTAAATTATTTATTAATGATTGTTACTGGTACACATCAATGCCTGTTCCAAAAGGGTGGGGCTTGTCAAATTGGCAGGAGGAGAAATGTGCCAACACGAAACAGTTTTGACTGGAATTGGCATATTTTTTTGATGTAACAGCTGTAAAAAGTGTTGATTTTCAATCAAAAATTAGTGAAAAATGAGCAAAAGGTGGTGTTTTTGAGTCGTTTTTAGAGTTAAAACAGGCGTTTTTTGACTAAAAACGACTTTCAAAGTGATGTAATAACCGCATTTTTGAGGTTGTTTTGGGCGTTTTTAGGGCTAAAAGTGTACCGAATGTACCATGTGTTTCACGCTGTTTCGTGGTACAGTTGGGCGCAGAGTTTACTCACCCGGTCTTAGCTTCGCTCGACCACCCTCTCTTCCGCAAGCGGGAAAGAGGGTAGGGAGAATATATGTGTTGAGAATTAAATCTTCTTAAATACCACGATACCATTATGGCCACCAAAGCCGAATGTATTGCTCATGGCTACGTTTACTTTATGTTCGATGGAATGGTTGGGTACTAAATTTAAGTAGTCAGGAAAAGCAGGATCTAGTTCACCTGTATTTATGGTTGGTGGCAATGCCTGGTGTTCTATCGCCAGCAAACAAATAATGGCTTCAATAGCTCCGGCTGCACCTAAAAGGTGGCCAGTCATTGATTTGGTAGCGCCTATTTGCATGGTGTTAGGCCCAGTGCCTGTTAATGATGTTACCGCTTTAAGCTCGGATAGATCACCTACCGGAGTTGAGGTGGCGTGCATGTTTAAATAATCAACATCAGCCATGGTAAGTCCGGCTTCGTTAAGTGCCAGCTGCATTGCTTTTGCCGCGCCTAAACCTTCGGGGTGGGTTGAGGTCATGTGGTAGGCATCGGCTGTCATTGCCGCGCCGGTTAGTTCAGCATATATTTTCGCGCCGCGTTTTACGGCGTGTTCGTAATCTTCTAAAACTAAAGCGCCTGCGCCTTCACCCATAACAAAGCCATCGCGGTCAATATCAAACGGCCTTGATGCACCTTGAGGATCATCGTTACGTGCCGACATTGCCTTCATAGCGCTGAAACCACCTATAGAAGCCTCCACAATTGGCGCTTCTGAACCGCCTGTAATAACAATTTTAGCTTTACCTAAACGGATATAGTTAAACGCATCCATTATAGCTGTATTTGATGTTGCACATGCAGATACAGCGGTATAGTTGATACCCATATACCCATGGCGCAAGGAGATCATGCCCGAGGCCATATTGGTTAAAAACTTAGGTACAAAGAAGGGGCTATAACGTGGACTACCGTTACCCCTTGCATATTCGGTAACCTGTTGTTCAAAGGTTTCCATACCACCCTGGCCAGTTCCCCAGATTACACCTACATCAAATGGATCCATTTTTGAGAAATCAAAACCAGAGTCTTTTATTGCTTCATCAGATGCAACAATAGCGTATTGCGTAAATGTATCGGTACGTTTAATATCGGCTCTATCCAAATGTGCGGCAGGATTGAAATCCTTCAGTTCACAAGCGAATTGCGTACGAAATAAAGATGGATCGAAGCGTGTAATGCGGTTCGCGCCGCTTTTGCCGGCTAGGGCATTTTCCCAAAATGATTTTATATCGTTCCCTATCGGAGTTAAAGCGCCTATGCCTGTTACAACAACTCTATTCAGCATTATAATTATAATAAATGATCACAAAATTAAATAAAATATACCAAATGGTATTATTCCATTCACTTGCAAAGGTAAAATTTATATTAATATTTAGGCCTCTCCCCAGGCAGTAATTACCAAGCTTCGATTACCACCATAATTGCGGTGTTCGCATAGATAAATGCCTTGCCAGGTGCCTAAAGCTAACCTTCCATTACGGATTGGGACTGTCACCGAACTACCAAGCATCGCGGCTTTAAGGTGCGCCGGCATATCGTCGGGGCCTTCATCATCATGTTGGTATTCAGGGTCATTCTCGGGTGCGATTTTATTGAAATACATTTCAATATCTTTCCTAACGGTAGGGTCGGCATTCTCGTTTATTGTGAGTGATGCTGATGTATGCTGAATAAACACTTGCAAAATACCTGCCTTAAATTCGCTGATCTGCGGTAAAGCATTTACCACCTCAGCGGTAATGATATGAAAGCCCCGCCTTTTTTGTAGGGTGAGCATTTGCTGGTACATTTTCATATTCAGGTAACGTTTGGATTGACGAAAAAGTTCAAGTACTGATGTTATCTTATCACCATTTGCGCGGTGTTGCGGCTAACTTGCTCTAATAAAATCACCTTGCCTTCGGTTAGTTTTTTTAAAGACTCTGGTGTATAATGACGGGTTGTTAGCAGACTGAGATTGTTATTGTATTTCGCTTTGAAATTTTCACTTACCGCCTGTAATAGCTTTTTAAAACGCTCTTCATCTTCATCAAAACAAGCGGTAAAGCTTAGGGCCGAGGTTTGCATCATGTTAATTTTAACATGGCTTTGCGCAAACAAGTTGAATATTTCGCTTAGATGAGTTTCTGAAATGAAAGCGTAATCCTTTGCCGAAAGAGAAAGCAATACCTGGTTTTGTTTTAAAATGATTATTGGTTTGGCATAATGGTCGTGACCGTTTTCTTTAATTATGGTACCCGGTGCGGTTGGGTCATTAAAAGGCTTTACCAGCAGCGGTATTTTGGCGTTTTGTAAAGGTTTTATTGTTTTTGGGTGGATAACAGATGCCCCGTAATAAGTCATTTCAATAGCTTCGGAATAGGGCAGTTCATCAAACTTAATGGTGTCCTTAAATAATTTAGGGTCAGCGTTTAGAATCCCGGGTACATCTTTCCAGGTAGTGACAGATTCAGCGCCTAGGCAAGAAGCCAAAATTGAAGCCGTGTAATCTGAACCTTCACGACCTAAAGTGGTGGTGAAGTTTTCAGATGTTCCACCCAAAAAGCCTTGTGTTATCACGATGCTTTTTTCCAATAGCGCAGGGATGCCTTTCACAATGCTCTCCTTGGTTTTTGCCCATTGTACTACGCCTTCGCGGTAAGTATTATCGGTATGAATATAACCGCGAACATCAAGCCATTGGCTTTTTAAACCAATTTTGTTTAGGTAGGCATTAACGATGCGCGTAGAAACCAGTTCGCCTACGGAAACGATTTGATCATATATAAAATCATAATCATCCTGTGGTTCATCCTCCAGCATCCAATCTATTTCCACAAAGGTGTTGGCTACTTCATCAAAAATTGCAGCGTTGCTATCAAAAATCTCCGATAGGATATGATAATGATATTGTTTTATTTCTTCGTAAATATCGTGTACATCCTCGGTTTGGTTAAAATAGGCTTTGGTGAGTTTCTCCAACGCATTGGTTGTTTTTCCCATTGCCGAAACCACAATTAGCAATTGATTGTCTTTGTAGTTTTCAACTACTTTACCAAGATTTATTATACCGGCTGCATCTTTTACCGATGCGCCTCCGAATTTAAAAACAAGCATTTATTTAATGTATTGTGAGATTACCCTATGCGGCAATATTAACGAATTTATTTTAGCGTAAAGGCGTGCTCAATATTTTGATACCTGTTCTTTTGATAGTGATGCATTCAACCACCCTTCTTCAATATTAGCCTCATATTTTTTATAAAAGCCAATAGCGGGTTCATTCCAATCTAACACTTGCCAAACCATTCCGCTGTATCCCAATTCTTTGGTTTCCTGTATTATCTTTTCGAACAATAATTTGCCTATTCCTTTACCTCTGTACTCCTCGGTAACAATAAAATCTTCCAGATAAACACGACGGCCCTTCCATGTCGAAAAACGAATATAATACAAAGCGAATCCAATAATTACATCATTATCTACAGCTACAAACGCTTTCCAAACCGGGTTGTTCCCAAAACCGGAATTTTCAAACTCTTGTAATGATACGGTTACCTCTTCGGGTAATTTTTCAAATACAGCAAGCTCGTTAACTAATTCGATCAAACGAGGGCAGTCTTCCTTCTGGGCAACTCTTAAAGTTATACTCATGATGTTAGTTTAAATCGGGGTTAACGTTTTTAAAATGTTTAATAACCCTGCTTCCAAAAATAGTACTGCCTAAGCGTACCATGTTGCTGCCTTTTTCTATGGCGATTTTATAGTCGGATGACATGCCCATCGAGAGGGTATCGAAATGCTTATCTTTTCGGAAAAAGCTTGCTTTTACGCCTTTAAAAAAGGTGTCCAGTTCATAATACTCGTCTGCTATTTGTTTTTCGCTTTCGGTATTGGTGGCAATTCCCATTAATCCACGAATCCTGATGTTTTTTAGTTCGGCAAATTCATCTGATCGAAGCAGTTCAATTGCCTCATCAAAGCCTAAACCAAATTTGGTTTCTTCGTCGGCGATGTAAATCTGCAATAAGCAATCAATTACACGATTAGCCTTTAAAGCGTGCTTATTTATCTCCTGTAAAAGCTTTATACTATCAACCGATTGTATCATGCTGATGAATGGCGCTATGTACTTTACCTTATTGGTTTGCAGGTGGCCAATCAGGTGCCATTCAATATCTTTAGGTAATTGTTCGTGTTTTTCAACCAATTCCTGTACCTGGTTTTCGCCAAATAAACGTTGCCCCGCTTCATAGGCTTGCAATATATCTTCGTTCGATTTCGTTTTTGATACTGCTAAAAGGGTAACTTTTAATGCGCCGGTTTCTTTTTTTAGGCTGATGATATTATCTGCAATGCTCATTTATGCGTATTTTTGCTGAATTAAACCGCTAAATTACAGAATGCACAAATATATAATCTTGTTTTTTTCAGTATTGACCTTATTATGTTCATGCGGTAACGATGACAGCGCGCCTGACGGTATCCTGAAAAAATCTGAAATGGTAAACGTCTTAGCCGATGTGCATATAGTGGACGGTGGCTTAATCAATATATCGCAAGAACCAGATACGCTGTACAAATACGGTTATCCCAGATATTCTGCGGTATTTGAAAAATACAATACTGATTCAGCCGAATTCAGGAGAAGCTTTAAATATTACTCGCTTAAACCATCCGTATTTAGCGATATTTATGAGAAGGTTTTAAAAAGGTTGCAGGCAAAAACCGACTCACTTACCAAGTTGCTGACTATTGAGAATAAAAAAAAACATGTTACACCTGCAGCTACCGGTGGGCGTGTGAATCCGCCGGTTGGGACTGTACAAGGTACGCCTTTAAGGCCGGGTATGATGATGAACCCAAGTCAGCAAGCCATTATGAAAGCTAATGCCAAGAGAGATTCGGTGATTAAACAACGTTTAAAGGAGAAAAATGCTTTACCCAAAAAGTAGTGTTGATAAGCTTGGCTTTACCGAGATAAAGGAACTGATAAAAAAACATTGCCTGAGTATTATGGGCCAGCAAATGGTTGATAAGATACAGGTAATGAATAATTACGACCTTATCCATAAGTTTTTGAGCCAGGCCAATGAGTTTATGAATATTTTGTTGAATGATGCCGTATTGCCAATACAGCATTTTTTCGATATAAAATCACTGGCTAATAAAGCCCGCATTGAGGGCGTTTTTTTAAGTGAGGAAGAATTTTACCAGGTACAGGCGTCGTTAACTACTGTTTTCGCGGTTATCGCTTATTTTAATGAACGGGAGGGCCAATACCCTAACCTGGAAGCTTTATTTGAACACTTACCGATTGAAAAATCGATATTAAAAAAGATTGACCAGGTTATTGATCAGAAAGGCAAGATCAGACCTAATGCATCTCGCGACTTGATGGATATTACATCCGGCATAGCCAAAGCCGAGCAAGAAGCCAGAAAAAAAATAGACCAGGTTTTTAAAGCTGCATCGAGTAATGGATGGACGGCGGACGGATCATTAACTATTCGTGATGGAAGGCTTTGTATACCATTATTAGCCGAAAATAAGCGCAAGCTTAAAGGGTTTATTCATGATGAATCCGCATCGGGCCAAACGGTTTATATGGAGCCTGAAGAGGTATTCACCCTCAATAATAAAATACGCGACCTTGAATTTGACCGCAGGCGTGAGATTATCAAAATACTAACCGCTTTAACTGATGAATTGAGGCCTTATGTGCCACTTTTATTAAGTTACCACGGATTGCTTACCAAGCTGGATTTTGTGCGTGCCAAGGCACTATTTGCTATTGATATTGAAGCCGAAATGCCGGTGGTAGTAAATGAACCCAGCCTGAAATTAATTAATGCCAGACACCCATTATTATTCCTGAATTTTAAAAAGGAGCACAAAACGGTTGTGCCATTAAATGTAAGGATAGATAATATTACACGTATTGTGGTAGTATCGGGCCCTAATGCAGGCGGTAAATCTGTTTGTATGAAAACGGTTGGACTGTTGCAAATGATGGTACAAGCCGGTTTGCTGATTCCTGCTGATGAAGCCAGCGAGATGGGCGTGTTCAAAGAGTTTTTTGTAGATATTGGTGATGATCAGTCGATTGAAAGTGATTTGAGTACTTACAGTGCGCATCTATCAAAAATGAAAACCTTTGTGGAGCAAGCCAATGGCAAAGCACTTATTCTAATAGATGAGTTTGGTACAGGTACTGATCCACAATTTGGAGGCCCGATTGCCGAGGCTGTACTGGAATCGCTTAATAATAAAAAGGTGAGGGGTATGGTTACTACCCACTACTCTAACTTAAAGATTTTTGCCAGCCATACAGAGGGTTTGGAGAATGCTTCGATGTTATTTAATAATATAGAGATGAAGCCGCTTTATATTTTGGAAGTTGGCAAGCCGGGCAGCTCTTATGCATTTGAGATCGCCCAAAAAATTGGTCTACCCCAAAATGTGCTTAACCTGGCTAAAAGTAAAATTAGCGCCGGACAGAAAAAGGTAGATACCTTATTGGTTGATTTAGAAAGAGAGAAAAAGGAAATCTTCGATACCAAACTAAAATTGGATAGGCAACAAAGGCAGGTTAATACGCTTTTAACTGAAAACGAAAAGTTAAAAAGTTATCTCGAAGAAAACCAAAAAGCTTTAATACGCGATGCCAAGCAGGAAGCAAAGAATATCATCCTGAATGCCAATAAACTAGTTGAAAACACTATATCCGAAATTAAAAGCAGTAACGCTGATAAGGAGAGAACCCGAGAATTACGTGAGAATTTAACTCGTGAAGTTCAAAAAAATACAGTTAAGACAGAAGTAAAGAAAGCTGTTGTTGATCCGGATGAATTAAAAGTGGGTGACTGGGTAAAGCTTAATGATTCTGATACGACTGGCCAAGTAATGGAGTTTGCGCGCGACAACGTAATTATAGCCATTGGTGATTTGAGAACTGTTGCCAAAAAGAACAAGATTCACAAGGTATCCAAAAAAGAAGTGCCGAAAGAGGTTAGGAGAAACTTTAGTTCTAATACAGATTCTATAGCTAGTTTTAGTCCCGAGATTGATGTACGTGGTATGCGTACCGAGGATGCGTTGGGTTCGATAGAACGTTTGTTTGACAGGGCAGTTATGATGGGCTTTGGCACCCTGAAGATCCTTCATGGCAAGGGTGACGGTATCCTGCGCAAAATGATCAGGCAATATCTGAAAAAATACGATCAGGTTGATCGTATGGAAGATGAGCATGCGGATAGAGGCGGGGATGGGATTACTTATGTGTATTTGAAATAATAAACATTTTACGCTTATTTAAATGAACTACAAACATCTTATTTTATGCTTTGCAATTGCATTAGGCTTAGATTGCAGCGCTCAGGTTACTATTAAGGCGAATGATCCGCATGTTGCATATATGGGGCGCATTGCCATGCAGGATGATACGGCAGTATTATCATGGTCGGGCACTACGGTTGATATTAATTTTGAAGGCACAAGCATAAGCTATAAGATGCGTGATGAGCGTGGCGACAACTATTATATCGTACTGCTTGATGGTAAAATTATAAGAAAAGAACATGAAACCGCAGATGGAATTATCATACAAACTATTGACGGGCTTGCACCTGGTGCGCATCACTTGGAGTTGTTTAAACGTACCGAGTGGGCGATGGGTAAAACCTGGTTCTACGGTTTCGAAATAGCTAAAGGTGGTAAGATTTTACCGGCTTCACCTGCTCACAAACATAAAATCGAATATTTTGGAGATTCTATCAGTTGTGGCTATGCAGTAGAAGACAGCACGGGGCAAGATAGGGGCACCGCACCTTATGAAGATGGCTATGTAAGCTATGCAGCCTTAACAGCAAGACATTTTAATGCTGATTTTCATAATATATCCAAAAGCGGCATTGGCATCACCATTAGTTGGTTCCCGCTTATTATGCCTGAAATGTATGACAGGCTGGATGCAACTGATTCAACCAGTAAATGGGATTTTTCTAAGTATACTCCTGATTTAGTAATAATCAATCTTTTTCAAAACGACTCCTGGTTAGTAGAAAAACCAGACAATGCGCAATTTAAAGCCAGGTTTGGTGCCACTGCTCCAACTCCTGAATTTATCATCAACGCTTACAGTAGTTTTGTGAAAACCATCACGGGTAAATATCCGAAAGCCCACATCGTTTGCATATTGGGAAGTATGGATGCCACAAAAGCTGGTTCACCATGGCCGGGCTATATTCAAAAAGCGGTTGATGGTATTCATAATAAAAATATTTACACCCACTTTATCGCCTACAAAAATACCCCCGGTCACCCTAACGTTAAAGAACAACAAGCAATTGCTGACGACCTTGAAGCATTTGTTGCTCAAAATATGAAGTGGTAGTAACCTTTTGTCTCTTAGGTTTCTATATGATCTTCATCGTTACTACCCTCGCCAACTTTTAGCTGGTCGGGCAACTCATTAGGACCGGGAATATTTGTTTCTCTTTCTTCTTTGGCAATATCATCGCCATCAGTTCCGTCGTCGTCAATGGTACCTTCATAGTATGGTTGTTGCGGATGCGGGCGGTCGTTTTCACCATCGCCTCTTTTGATTTCTTCCGGTTTTGGGGAGGTAGTTTCCATGATCTTAGTTGTTGATGTTGCTTTGCTATAATTCGGTGCGCCTTCCTGATCTTTCGCGGTAAAGTTGCTATCCTCGGGATGCTCTTCAGATGGTTCTTTCCTATTGAAATAAGCATTGGTGCTACCGGCAAGTTGTGATGGGTTATTTTTGTCGTTTCCGGCAGGTGTTAAGTTTTCTTCGCCAAATCTTTGTCCGCCTGTGCCATGGCCTTCAGTAGGATGGGGTTCGAAATGACCTTTACCGAATAAATATTTCGTTTTCAGGTTTTTTTCGTCAAGACCTGCACCATCATCTGTTCTGTAGGCGTTAGGTTCCTGAGTGTTTGTTGCTTTTGAATTGTCGATGTATCCATCGCCTGATTCATCATCTTTGTAAATCATAACTTTTATGTTTTGATGATATTATTATAATCGCTTAAACAGCTAATTGTTTTACTTAATCATCGTCAAAAAAGCCTAATTTTACAGCACCAATTATATAAATTCATGAACAAAGTTGTTAGCGGAGCCGATGAGGCTATTCGTGATATTGAGGACGGTATGACCCTTATGCTGGGCGGCTTCGGTCTGTGTGGTTTACCCGAAAAATGTATTGCCGCGCTGGTTAAAAAAGGCGTGAAGGAGCTTACGTGCATATCCAATAATGCAGGCGTTGATGATTTCGGTATCGGCCTGATGCTTAAACAACGCCAAGTTAAAAAGATGATAGCTTCCTATGTTGGCGAGAATGCGGAATTTGAACGCCAGCTGTTAAGCGGCGAACTTGATGTAGAACTGATACCGCAGGGTACCCTGGCGACGCGTTGTATGGCAGCAGGCTACGGCATGCCCGCTATATTTACTCCGGCCGGTATTGGAACTGAAGTAGCCGAAGGCAAAGAAGTAAGAAATTTTAATGGCAAAGACTACTTAATGGAGATGGCTTTTAATGCCGATTTTGCCATTGTAAAAGCCTGGAAGGGCGATACGATGGGAAACCTGATCTACCGTAGCACAGCCCGTAATTTCAACCCTGTAATGGCTATGGCAGGCAGGGTAACCATTGCAGAGGTAGAGCACTTGGTTGAGCCGGGCGAACTTGACCCTGATTACATCCATACTCCCGGCATATATGTGCACCGGATTTTTGAGGGTAAAGATTACGAGAAAAGGATTGAGAATAGAACTGTTAGAAAGAAATTATAAAAGGTATAAACCATTAACCACGCGTCATTGCGAGGGGAGCGTGGCAATCCCCGACTATGCATTCCGCTTTGTAAGTTAGGGATTGCCACTCCGCCTCCGGCGGCTCGCAATGACGCTTTATTTAAATTTATGTTAGACAAAGAAGGCATAGCCAAACGAATAGCTAAAGAAATAAAAGACGGTTACTATGTTAACTTAGGCATAGGTATACCAACATTGGTAGCCAATTACATCCCGGATACGATGGATGTAGTGCTACAATCCGAGAATGGATTGCTGGGTATGGGGCCATTCCCATTTGAAGGTGAAGAAGACGCGGATACCATTAATGCCGGGAAACAAACCATCACTAAATTACCGGGATCAGCCATATTTGATTCGGCGATGAGTTTTGGGATGATCAGGGCCCAAAAAGTAAACCTGACTATTTTAGGCGCCATGGAGGTATCCGAAAATGGTGATATAGCCAACTGGAAAATCCCCGGTAAAATGGTTAAAGGCATGGGTGGTGCTATGGATTTGGTAGCATCGGCTGATAATATTATCGTGGCCATGCAGCACGTTAATAAAGCAGGAGAATCCAAACTATTACCTAAATGCAGTCTGCCTTTAACCGGCGTTAACTGCGTTAAGAAGATAGTAACTGAATTAGCGGTATTGGATGTATTACCGGGTGGTGGTTTTAAGTTATTAGAACGTGCTCCGGGCATTAGCGTGGAGGAAATTATTAAAGCTACCGCGGGTAAGTTGGTTGTTGAGGGGGAGATACCGGAAATGGAGTTATAAAATTTGTCATTCTAAGGTACGAAGAACCTTCTTCGATTTGCATAGTGAACTTTGCACAGTTAGAAGAAGGTTCTTCGTACCTTAGAATGACAATTAAAAAAATGTCAGTAATGACAAAGGGGTTATTTATCACCCAGAACCTTTTTCCTTAACTGTTTTGATATCTCCTCAGTTACGCAAATAATGTCCTCAGCTACGTGCGAATTGTTTACGATAACCTGGTCACATTCATTTTTGTAGGGTAGCAGGAACTCTTTGTAGGCAGGCACCACATGGTATATCCATTTGTACATTACATCATCGTGCGAGTAGCCACGCTCAATTAAATCACGTTTGATGCGGCGCTGAAGGGCAATGTCGTCATCGGCATCAATAAATATCTTAAGGTCGAGTTGTTCAGCAATTTTCTTAAAATGGAGGATAAATAGCCCCTCAACAATAATAATCGGTGCCGATTTGATTTCAAGCATTTTAGGAATTGCACTTGGATTATTAAAGGTGTATTCCTTTTTAGTGATGGATCGGCCCTCCAGCAAGCTTTGAATATCTTCTTCAAAATGCTGGTGATCGATAGTATCCGGAAGATCGAAATTGAAGTGTTTATTTTCTTCGGCCGTCATATCCGGCGGTACGGGAAAATAATAGTCATCCTGCGATACCAACGAAACTTCGCTATCGCTGAAATGCTTTAAAAAACACTTTAAAAAAAAGGTTTTGCCTGAGCCGCTTCCCCCTGCAATCCCGATTATAAAAGGTTTATTCATTCGGGCTACCGTAGCTAATGCTTACATGAAAACGCTTGTCTAAAGCACCTAACGAGTCGGCAACGTTTTTAGTTACCACAATAATAACATCTTTATTAGCCTCATTATCCGTAAAACGACCTACAACTTTAGCATAAGTTGTTAAGTTAGTCATTGGATTGGTTATTTTAATAACCGTACCTATAGGCGCGGTACGGTGTAATACTAATTTTTTGTTAGGATCGAGGTCGGCATCATCCATCCAGGTGGCAACACCTTTTTCATCCTTTTCATATAAGCCATAATGGTTAGCATTGAATTTAACCGCATTGGCGCTATCCGCAGGAACAACTACCGATGTTGCATCCGGTTTTGCTGTAACAGGCGCAGTTTGAACAGGTGCAGGTGCTTGCCCGGCACGTACTTTAATTAGTTCGCCAGGGGTTAATGTGCTTGATGTTAAGCCATTAATATTGGTAATATCTTCAACCGTTGTTCCGAAGCGCTTTGCTATTGAATAAAGTGTTTCACCTGCTGATACCTTGTAATCCTGGGTTGGGGCATTATTGCTGGTTACTACAGTTTTTTGTTCAGGTTCTGCTTGTTCTTGCTGTGCTGGCGGGGGCGTGTTTACTTGTTGCTTAACAACCACAGGTGGCGTTGGCTGGGGCTTCTGTGGTGTGTTATATGACGATTCTAGAAAAGGCTTGTCGGTAGGTACTTTAATAATCACACCAATTTGCATGGTCGCGTTATTGTTGTATTGGATGATCGCCTTGGGGCTAACTTTATATCGTCGACCTATGGAATAATAATTGTCTTTCGGATCTACCTTATGTAGTATGATTTTTTTGCCGTCTTTGTTCTCAACGCCGATAGAATCGCGCAGTGAGTTGGCAAAAAGAGAGGTTGTTGATGTTAAGAGAATGGTAACGAGTAATAAAATCCTAAATTTCATAATAAATTATAATACAGTAATTTATAAGCTTAAAACTTTTAATTCTGACTTGTTTTTAATATAAATCAAGCGGTTTTTATGTAATATGAACGCTTCCGGTTGTAACTTTTGTATATCATTGTTTAATAAATCCTCATATACCTTAACCGCACCATCCAATATATACAGATACTGTTTAAGCATCCCCGTCTGCAAAGCGTGCAAAGATACAATTCTGAAATTATTGTATTCGAGATAATGTACACTATTTCCAAAAACTGGAAAAGCTAGCGCTTCATGCGGCAAAGTATCAGGCGATAATACATCAGGAACGATGATATTGTTTTTTATTTCGGATAACATAGTGGGTTCATAAATGCGCCCCACTATACCGGTTTTAATGTCAATTAAGAAAAGTTTTTTTGGGTGGATGTGGGTGTCATACAGAATAGGGCCCTTGGTAGTTAAGTGATCAAAAGCGTATATATAGTTCGTCCACAAAACTGTGCCATCGGTATCAATTGCGGTTAGTCCACGGTGTGCCGGGCCGGTTGCTGATTGGTAATTGTGTAGAAGCAATACACCATTATAAGCGGTTTCTATGCCGGTGAGCCATCTTTCCGGTGTTCCCAGATTGTTAAAATTGAGGTTGCCGTTGTTTAGATCAATTGATGAAAAACTTACCTGTTTTTCGGTGTCGTTACGAATTTCTATAAAAATAGTATCACTTAGTTCATCAATTTCCATACGCCAGATGGAGCCGTTAAATTGCTGGTTGATGTATGGTTGATAGACTGTCATAAAAGGTAAAAATATGGTTATTTATATTAATGGAACCCGAAATATTAAAAATTACTGACAACGTCGGGGATGATGGTACCAATAATATGGTTAACCGTTTTACGCGGTTTAAAGAGAAGGTATACCGAGATATTACACTCTTTTAATAACGAGGATTAATTAAAATGTCATTGCGAAGAACGAAGCAATAGCACGGAAGTAAGGCAGCGATGCCGAGTTCGCGATTGCTTCGTTCCTCGCAATGGCAATAATTTTTTATTCCCCTGTCGGGAAATCTGCACCGGTTGTGGTGTCTTCCCAAGTATCAAAATCTTTCTTTAATACTTCCAGTTTATTGCGTGCACCTTTAAGGGCCGCAGCACCCAACAATAAATGCAACGGCGGGTTTTCTGATTCTACTGCATCAATAATAGCTTTTGCTGCGCGAACCGGGTCGCCGGGTTGTTTGCCGCTGTAACCACGAATGGTATTCTTATTGGTTTCGGCAGTGGTTTTGTAATCATCAATTACAATTTTGCTATTATTTGCTGATCGCCCGGCCCAATCGGTACGGAAGCCACTTGGACAAACCACCGTAACCTTAATGCCTAACGGCGCGGTTTCCTTTGATAATGCATCCGAGAAACCATCAACAGCAAACTTGGTAGCATTATAATAACCAACAGCCGGGAAACCCACCAAACCGCCAATAGATGCGATGTTAACGATGTTGCCACTGCGTTGTTTACGCATTAATGGTAATACAGCCTTTGTCATGTTGGCTAAACCCCAAAAGTTTATCTCGAACATGCGGCGAACTTCGTTGTCTTCGCTTTCTTCTATCGCTCCAAAATAACCTATACCTGCATTGTTTACCAATACATCGATCTGTCCGAATTTTTTGATTGCTTCTTCAACTGACGATTTAATCTCATCAGAATTCGTTACATCAAGCTTTACAGCTATTGAAGTATCAGGATAATCCGTCACAATATCGGCTACATCATCTGTTTTGCGCGATGCAACTACCGCCTTGTGCCCCAATTCTAAAACTTGTTTAGCTAATTCGCGACCGAATCCGGTTGAACAGCCAGTTATAAACCATACTTTTTTCATAAGTTTTTTATCTAATAATCAAATTAACAGTTATAGAAAGAAATGTTTGTCAGGATAAAGACATTGTACAGAATTATAGCAGAAAGTTAACTCTAGGTTGTTATAAAACGTTTATATTGAAGCCTTAAACTATTTGACAAACACAATAACCTTTGCCTTATGACAGAAACCATAACCTCAAAATACAGCTTATTTTTCTGGGCTAAAATATTGTTAGGCATTATTTTCGAAGGCTTTATTGTATTCCTGGTTTTTCAGGAGGGTATAAAAAATTCAATCCCTGAAAAATTAATTACGGCTAATAATCTTATGCTTGTTTTAATTGTTTTAATAGCAGGAGTTATCATAACACTTTTATTTCCACCTAAAAGCGTAATCGTTTCGCCAGATCAGGTTGTTTTTCGCAACTATATCACACAAAAGAAAAGGAAAATCACTTATCCCGATATTGATAAAATAAGAACTGTAAGAAAACAAAAATTTATAAGGGGCGGAGATGAAATTAACTATCAGCAGTTGGAGTTAGTGCTGATAAACGGGGATGTGTACGCTTTTAATGAAGATGATTATGATAATTATGAATCATTAAAAGCAGCTATCTACGACCACAAATTTCGGGGGCAATAGATAGCTGTTTATATAAAGACCGACTATTTATAAGTCGATAAATGTGTAGTTTTTATGCTTAGCAGGAAGGTTTTACCAACAGCTATTTTTACGCTTTTATCCAGGAACATAGTTTTAATAGTTTCGTCAGATCTTAAAGCTTCGTAAAGGTCGCGGGCTACGGGTGAGCCGCTTAAACTGGTTGTTACTTTACCATTTTCAATTGTTATGCTGAAAGTGTAACCTGATTTACCGCGATCGCCGGCTGACTCGAAATCTGTAATATTTAATTTAAAGCTTTGATCCTCGTTCAAACTTCTTTTCAAATGCAGGCGAATAACCGGAAGATATTTTTTCCAGGTTTGTAGATAAGTTCTTTCTTCCATGTAGGGTGTAAAGGTATAATTAAAAACAAGGAAATGAGGATAATTATGCGATTGCATGTGTGAAAGAACAAATTGAACGATAAGCGTTGTTTTAAATACTATTTTCCGCTCGTAAATCCAATTGATTTTGGTTCCTGGTTTTCAACTACTAAGCCTTCAATGTAAAGCTGCCCGTCAACTATCTTATAGTCTAACGAATTTTCGTCAATTTTAAATTTTTCATCTTTTATGGCATCTTTCACCTGTGCTATAATAGCCCTTCTACTAAAAGATTTACTTATTTTCAGATTGTCGTCAACCACTTCCAACTTTACACCGTCAACTTTATATGAAAATATTTTTGCTTTCATTTTTGTGGATTATTAATCTTTATGTGCATTTGCCTTCATTAATGAACCGGCAGCCACTAATGCCAAAAAGGTTATAGCAGCAGCAATCGACAGATAAAAGCCTACATAAGTAAGCCCATATTTAGTAGCCAGCGTAGTAGCTAAAAAAGGCGTCAATGATGCTCCCAATATCCCGGCCAATGTAAAACACAATGATGCACCTGTATAACGCACAGATGCAGGGAAAATTTCTGCCAGCGCGGTACCGATAGGCCCATAAGTTAAGCCCATTAAAAACATGCCGATAATCAGGAATAACACGGTTACCGCCCAAATACCTGTGCTGAATAATTGTGAAAAGAATAAGCCAAATATGAAGATGCCAATAGTGGCTATAATCAACATTTTGTTTCGGCCAATCTTATCAGCTAAAACAGCTGAGATAGGTATACCCAAACCGAAAAACAACATCGATATCATTTGAGCAATCAGAAAACTGGTTTTAGAATAATGTAACGCCGATGTTCCCCAGCTTAAGGTAAATACCGTCATCAAATAAAATAATAAGAATGTGGTTATGGTCGCGATAGTACCTAGTACAATGGCTTTTGTATGTTTGGTAAATACATCAACTACAGGTAGTTTTACACGATCATTTTTTTCGATGATCTTTAAAAAGTCAGGAGTTTCGGTAATTTTTAATCGAACATAAAGGCCAACCCAAACTAATAACGCACTCGCTATAAAAGGAATACGCCAGCCAAAATCTAAAAACTGTTGATCACTCAACGTTTTGCTCAGTAACAGGAAAGTACCGCTTGATACCAGGAAACCAATTGGCGCACCTAATTGCGGGAACATACCATACCAGGCTTTTTTACCTTCGGGTGCGTTTTCGGTAGCTAATAATACCGCGCCACCCCATTCGCCACCTAAACCAAGGCCCTGCCCAAAGCGAAATAAACATAACAGGAGAGGTGCCAGCACCCCAATAGAATGATAAGAAGGTAAAAGCCCTATGGCTACGGTTGATGGCCCCATGGTCATTAAAGCTGCCACCAGGGTAGCTTTACGCCCTTTACGGTCACCAAAATGCCCGAATAAGGCGGCACCTATTGGCCGGGCAAGAAATGCCAGTGCAAATGTCGCGAAAGATGCAAGTGTGGCTGCAGTTGGACTGCTTGACGGGAAAAACAATTTAGGAAATACTAATACTGCCGCGGTAGCGTAAATATAAAAATCGAAAAATTCAATAGTGGTTCCAATCAGGCTTGCCACTAATATTCGTCTTACCGGGTTTCCAGTAGTATTTGTGTGATTCATTAGGGTTTATTTTACGTTGAATAAAAGTAAACCCAAACATATCATATTTCAATCAATAATTCTATATGATCCATTGCCGAAAATGGGCTGATTTTAGCTAACCATTTAAGGAGCATTATTACTAGCTCGCTATAATTAACCTTTGCGGCATAAATGAAAAATAAGTACTTTTCGATCCTTGAACAGCGTATGGAGATAACATTAATTAAAACAACCCCTGTGTTTTTGTTGTCTTAAATCCAATATCGAGGTGTTTAAAAGCGTTTAATTATAGCATCATCATCTAAGAAACAAATAATATCAGGAGCGGGCTAAAACAGATGGCAGGGGATAAACACACTTATTTTGCGCAATCCATTAAGGGGAAGATCATTATCGCCTCGGTTTTAGGGTGCCTTACTTTATTGCTGGCCTGGGGTATTACCAAGGTGGCTTTTAACCACATGCTTACCGCTGTTGAAAAAATATCAACCCCAAATGATAAATTACGATTAGTTAATGAACTTACACACCGGGTGGTACAGCTTGATCAGGCTCAGAAAACGGAGATCTTAAATAACCCGGCAAATTATTACAGCTTGTTTAGCGAAACAAAAAAGCAGTTGCTAATTATTGATACGTTACAAACACTATATGCTGATGATGATAAACAGGTAAAACGTATTAATTCACTCAAAAAGCTACTTATTGATCATGATAAGCTTTTTATAAGCTATTTAAAGGTAAGGGAGGGGTTGGTGAATAACAAGGCATTTTCTGGCCAGGTTAAATTGCTTAATGACCTGGTTGATAAAAGTGCCACTCAAAATGACAGCAATGTTATTACAACTGAAAAGCAGGTGCGTACCACCACCGTTACCCCGCTACACTGGGATACCACCAAAGATAACCGTGGCTTTTTTAGCAAGATATTCGGCAAAAAAAAGAAACAGATAGTAAAACCATCGTTTAATATAGTGCATGTTGAGTTGGATACCAAGCATGACAGTGCCGCGATGGCCAAGCAGGACAGTATTCTTAAAGGTATGGGGCAAACCATGCGTCGGCTGGAAAAAGGGCAGCTACAGCGCAGTGCATTGTTTGTAAATAAGGAGTCTATTTTAAATAAAGTTGATAATAAGCTTATCAAGCGGATACTAGTTATACTTAAACAAGTAGAGGCCGAGGCTGTAAAACAAACGGCTTTAAATAATAGCACGGCTAAAAACGTAGTTAATACAAGTGTTACCCGCATAAGCTATATAATTTTAGCTTTCCTGTTTATTACTATTGGCTTATTGTATTTTATTTTAAGGGACATTGGCCGTATCAATCAATACAGAATAGATATTGAAGCTGCGCGGGACGAAGCGGAATACCATGGACAGGCAAAGCAACGCTTTTTATCAAACATGAGTCACGAAATCCGTACCCCATTACAATCAATAATAGGTTATGCGGAACTGATGCGCCAACAGGATCACGCCAGTAAAAGCGATATTGATGCCATCTACCGCTCGTCAGAACATTTGATGCATATTGTTAATGAGGTGCTTGATTATAACCGTATCATATCGGGTAAATTCAATATTAATAACGCGGTTTTTAATATGACCGAACTGCTTACCGATGTATTATCAGCAATGAGGTTACAGGCTGTTCAGAAAGATATTCAATTAGTTGCTGATTATGACATACCCAATAGTCAATACTTATTAGGTGACGCTTTCCGATTAAAGCAGATACTATATAACCTATTAGGTAACGCAATTAAATTTACAGATACCGGGGAGGTGAAATTATCAATAGTAACTATTGTAACCAGTAAGGGGATACGGTATGTTTTTACCGTGAGCGATACCGGAGTTGGATTATCTGCTAAAGATATAAACCGGATATTTAATGAGTTTGAGCAGGTATCTGTCAACCCAAGTCATATAAAAGGAACGGGATTAGGGCTAACTATCAGCAAGGCGCTTGTTGAAGCTCATGGTGGTACTATGGGTGTGAAAAGCAAATTGGGGCATGGCAGTAGCTTTACATTTAATTTAAGTTACGAAAACGCGGCAGAACCTGTAACTGAAAGTATCGAACCGAAAAATAAGCCTCAGCGAATAAATTATGGCAAAGTATGGCTTGTTGACGATGATACTTTTATAACCGATTTGTGTAGCGCGGTATTCAGTTTACATCATATAAAACATAGGTGCTTCGCTTCGGCGAGTGAAGTTTTGAATACGGCTTTTGACCCGGAGGTGAAATGTATTTTGCTGGATATAAGAATGCCTGACATGAGTGGGATAGAGCTATGCAGGCTGTTAAAACAACGTATTCCGAGCGATGTGTTGATCTATGCGATAACAGCACAAGTATTGCCAGCCGAGCTAGAATCAATTTTAAGTAAAGGTTTTAGTGGGGTGTTAATGAAACCATTTAGGGAGCGGGAGCTACTGGCCCTGGTATCGCCGGTAATTAATGAAGTTGATCATCAACCTGAAGTGAAACTTGATTTGACGATGATCAAGAAAATGACCTTGGGCGATAACAGGCAATTGAATAAAATATTAAAACGCTTTACCGAAGACTGTATAGATGATATTGCCGAATTAAGGTTAGGTATGGGTAATTACGATAACGAGAAGTTGGTGTTATTGGTGCATCGTATTGCCGGCCGTACCGCTCAAATTGGCGCTGGCGACCTTGCTGCCGATTTTAGAAGGGCCGAAATAGATTTTGTGAAAAATGATTTATCCGATGCCGCTAAAATAGAAACCATTATTCTGTTAACTAACAGGTTGCAGATGCTGGTAAGGCAGGTAACAAGTATTTACCTTGATGATGATACACCAGAATACGTAGATAATTAACTATCTAAACCGTAACGTTCTATTTTGCTATATAACGTTTTGCGATCGATGTTAAGTAGCTTAGCCGCCTTCGATTTGTTGAATTTTACTTGAAGAAGTGTTTTTTGGATCATTTCTTTTTCGGTTGCCTCATTCAATAATTTTAAATCAGACTCAGATGTGCTTTTTGAGTGGGTGACGGTAAAAAGCATTTCATCCGGTAATGTCTCAACTCCAGCAGTGTTTGATGTGGCTAACAGCACCATGCGCTTTATTACATTCTTTAATTCACGTAAGTTACCGGGCCAATCATATTGCTGTAATACTTTTTTAGCCTGCGGCGAAATGCTTTGCACATTTCGCTTTAATTCCTGGTTGGATAGGGTAATAAAATGGGTAATAAAAAGTTCCAGGTCATCACCACGATCGCGCAAAGGTGGTAACTGGATCTTAAATTCGTTGATGCGGTGGTAAAGGTCCTGCCTGAAATCGCCATTACTTACACTGTTTACCAGATCGTCGTTAGTAGCGGTTATGATACGCACGTTTACCGGTATTTGCTTGGTGCTTCCAATTGGTTGTATTGTTTTCTCTTGTAAAGCTCTTAAAAGTTTAACCTGTACCTCATAACTTAGGTTGCCCACCTCATCTAAAAAAAGAGTGCCGCCATTAGTGGTTTCGAATAATCCTTTTTTGTCTGTTATAGCACCTGTAAATGCCCCTTTAATATGGCCAAATAATTCGCTTGCAGCCAACTCTCGCGATAATGCGCCACAGTCAATCGCAGTAAATATTTTGTCGGCTCGTGTGCTTAACCGATGAATAGCCCTGGCTGCATATTCTTTGCCTGTGCCAGTTTCACCTTGTATAAGTACCGACATGTCAGTAGGGGCAACAATGTCTATATATGCATGTAACTTATCGGCATCGGCGCTATTTCCCTTTATAAATCCATCAGTAGGGCCATCTAATTGTTCGGCTGTATCAGCTTGTTGATTAAGTGCATCGCCAATAATCATCAGCAATTCATCGGGGTTAACCGGTTTGGTAATGTAGTCAAAAGCGCCTGCCTGCATTGCCTTTACGGCTGTGCGCACATCATTAAAACTAGTCATGATGATGGCTGGTATCTTTTCGCCGTTTTCAGATGCTTTTATAAACACATCAAGCGCAATCCCATCCGGTAAGCGGTAATCAAGCAGCAGCAGTTCAAATTTATCCTGCTCTAGTAATTTGAAGCTTTTTTTTACGGTATTGGCAGCCTCAACAACATGACCATTTTTAGCCAGGAAATGCTGTAGTAATTCAGAGAATGTTATATCATCTTCAACAAGCAGTATTTTAGCCATAATTTTTTTAAGGAGATATAATGGCGAAAATACAAAAGTGACGGCTATTATATGGCTTTAAAAGGATTTAATTAATTTTTAAGAAATTTTATTGCACAAATTTACTAAAAACAAAAAGCTGCCTATGATAATTATAGGCAGCTTTTTGTTAGGTTGAAAGCTTATTTTTTAAGTTTCATAACCGGAGGAGTCTTCTTTTTTGTAGTATCTGCTTTTGATTTTTTAGTAGTATCAGTTTGCATTTTTTCAACTCTGCTACCAGCATAAGCATAAGCACTTCCGAAAGAGATTGCTGCTAAAGCAACCATTGCTATTAACTTTTTCATATTATGTTTTATTTTAATTTGATAAGTGTTAATACAGAACTGTGCCAGAAAAGAATTTATTTTCATTCGTCTGAAAATCAGGTTAATATATTTTTTTATCTATTTTGAAAGTGTGGAATATATCCACACCTTGATGAGGTGTGCTACATGTTTCCGTGTTGATTGAGATTGGTATATCAAAACAAGAGGCCGTCTCATAAGGAATTATGGGACGGTTTTTTTATTGAATGTTTTTACGTTGGTTTAATAGGGGACGAAACCCTATTGTGAAAAAACGTCTTTTGAGTCCGAGCCTTTAGCGGAGTTTAGG